>OKPL01000019.1_pt1 | contig 81902 bp, 84 predicted proteins | sample 1612301 | NCBI WGS metagenome assembly OKPL01 (sample SAMN04436790, study PRJEB24849) | human gut metagenome | biome: human gut; feature: NICU; material: stool | host: Homo sapiens | place: USA: Saint Louis, MO | collected 2011-04-21
CCATCAGCAAAAGGGGATGATAAGTTTATCACCACCGACTATTTGCAACAGTGCCTCTCGGGATGATTGCGCAAGTAGAGGGCTAATTGGTGCATTATCGAACTCAACGCGACCTGATTTTTTGCTGAGAGGCGTAATGCACAGGTGGCAGGTTCTGCTGTTGGCGCGATGGTGGAAACCGGGGGCTGTTCCATTACAACATGCACATTAGAACCGCCAATCCCAAAGGAGCTGACTCCAGCCCTACGTGGCCCGTTTCCTTCCCAAGGCGTTCCCGTAGTCGTTACGGTAAACGGAGTATCGGCGAAATGGATGGCGGGATTGGGTTTTCGGTAATGTAATGTAGCGGGAATGTAACCGTGATACAGGCTTAGCGCCGTCTTGATAAATCCTGCAATACCGGCTCCAGCGTCAAGATGGCCTATGTTGGACTTGACCGAGCCGATATTACAGCTTTCGGCTGGACAATCGCCGCCGAAAGCGGCTGCCAGAGCAGCTATTTCTATCGGATCGCCTAAACTGGTGGCTGTGCCATGGGTTTCAACGTATCCGATAGTGTTGGGCGTCACGTTAGCAACGGCGTGTGCCATTTGGATAACACGGGTTTGACCTTCGACGCTGGGCGCGGCATACCCCACTTTTTGCGCACCGTCATTATTGGTCGCAGAGCCAAGGACAATGGCGTAAATATGATCACGATCGTTAATAGCGTCATCAAGGCGTTTCAACACCACGATTCCTCCGCCATTCCCGCGAACTGTACCGCTGGCATTTTCACTGAATGGTTTGCAATGCCCATCCTGTGAAAGAATGCTGCCCGGCTCATACCAATACCCTTCTTCAGCCGGGAATTCCAGCGAGATCCCCCCTGCCAAGGCCATATCACACTCTCCAGCCAGCAGGGACTGTCCTGCAGTATGTACGGCCAGCAACGAACTCGAACAAGCCGATTGAACGACGATGCTCGGGCCTTTTAAATCCAGTTTGTAAGAGATACGGTTGGCCGCATAATCCTTATCATTACCAATCAGAAATTGCATTTTGCTGGTTTTGGCGCAAAGCTGCTTATTGTTTGCGATATTATGCAACCAATATCCGCTGGGACCGCTGCTGACATAAACGCCGACGTTTTGTTGATGACATGTGGCGGCATAGCCCGCATTTTCCAAGGCTTCCCACGCACACTCAAGTAGCAGACGTTGCTGGGGGTCAGTAATCGCCGCCTCTTTTGGCGACATACCGAAAAATTTGGCATCGAATTGATCGACATCTGTTAGTAGGTAGCCTGCGGGTACATGCCATGAACCATCAGTGGAAGCTTGTTGCGTAAAATCTGTATGCCAAGTTACTGAATCGATCTCTTGACACAAATTCTTCCAGTACGAGTCAATATCTCCAGCCCCTGGAAAACGACCCGCCATCCCTATGACGGCCAGTTCGTTACCGGTATATTCATTGCTGAGAGGTTTTTCTAATTCATACATGAGCATGATTCCCTTGGGGTGTCGGCGGTGTTTGCAGAGATAATTTGGCCAGTACGGATTTAACGTCTTGTAGCCAAATGTCTTTTTGTTCGTCAAATAAGAAATGGCCTGCATTAAATTCCCGCCATTCGACGGTATTGACAGTAACGTCCAGCCAACCGCGAGTCGCCTGACGATCGATTACCTGGTCGTATAAACCCTGACAAATATGTATTGGGCACATTAGTGGTGCTTTATCTGTTGGGGCGTAGTCGTCACTCGCTTTCAAATCAGCACGGATGGTTGATAGAAAAAGTTCATAGAATTCCGGTGTAGCGGCATCCTGTACATTGACGCCGCCGAGCTCGACCAGGCATTCGATCAACTCTTCATCAGGCATTTGATACCAGTTTTGTTGGTTTTTGTGATAATGCGGAGCTCTTTGACTAGCAATCATTAACGCGTGAATATTTGCACCATGTTGCTCCAACCGTGTTGCCATCTCATAGGCCAACAGACCGCCATAACTGATGCCAGCTAATACCAGTGGTGCATCTAGATATGTTTTAATACGCGTGAATATGTCATCGGCCACTTGTTCCAGCTTAGAATAGGCCGGTTCAATAAAACGTTCTTCTCTTCCGGGAATAACGGGGATAAGAATATTCGCATATTCCTGCAATTCGGCGTGCCAGTTACGGTATCGACTTGTTCCACCACCTGCATGAGCAAAACAAATCAAATTTACGGCCGATGGGCGTGATGCAGACAACTCACGGATAAAATGATTACCCATGTCAGGTCCTTAATAGTTTAATTTGATGGTTATATAGCGGGCGGGGTGTATTCCCGCCTTTATGCTATTTTTCAAACTTTATTGATTTTTTAGTGTGATTATTGCAAAAATTAATGAAAGAAACGTCAATAGGAACAAACTAAAACTTATAACTAAAGGCGATCCGCTATTGAACTCAGCAATAAATTGTGTCGCTAAACTGGCTAGAAACATACTGATAAACATGCTCAACCCTGCGGCGGTGCCCGCCAAAGACTTGATTGCTCCAATGGCACCTGCCTGCGCTGCAGGGCTAGTGATACCGTAGAAAAAACTGAATGCCATCGTGGGGATAACCATTGCGGGAATCGACCAGGCATTTACCAAGCTTAGCGTCAATGCTATAAGGCTGAAAATAAATCCGGCAATACTGCCCAACAGCAAACGACGCTGTAAGGATATACTTTGCGGTAAACGACTGGCCGACAGATTACCAATAATGGCACTACCAGACACCATTAATAGTAGTAAGCTGGCGCCAGAGGCTGAGAGTTGAAAGGTCTGAGTGAGCACAATTGGTGCAGCAGTCATAAAGGCCATGAAGGCCGACTGAGCGAAGCTAAATTGAAAAGCGTTGCCGAGAAAGGTCGTATTTTTAGCCAGTTGCCCATAGTCATGGAGCAAATTGCTTTTACCTTCGTCTGCACCAATTTGCGTTTTGCGGGACTCAGGGAGGCAGAAAGTGATGATAAAAAAAACAATGGTCGCAATGGCACCAATAAGAATGAAAGTGGAACGCCAACCAAAGGTATCCGTTAATAAACCGCCCAATGGAACACCCAGCAGAGGTGATATCATCATCGAAGCGACCAACTTCGACATAACATTTGCCGCCTTTTCGCTTTGATAGATATCCATGACAATTATACGTGCAACAATAACACCTGCTGCACCACCTGCAGGTTGAATAATTCGTCCCACAATAACGGCCTCAATGGATTGCGCTGATAAACAAATGAAGCTACCAATAATTAGAATCGTCATGCCTAGTAGTAATATGGCTTTGCGCCCTAATCTGTCAGCAAGTCTTCCATATACCAGACAAGCAATGGCAAAACTTATCATTGATAAAGATACTGTCAAGTTTGCGATTGCTGGTGTTGTCTTAAAATATTCAACCAGACTTGGCACAGAAGGAAGAAAAATTTGAAAAGAGGTCGGTCCTAAACCTGACAGAAGAATGAGAATGAATTGCAATAGGACATGATTGAACTTCGATTCTTCAAAAGCGTGGCTAGAAGGCATTTGAGATCCATTCATATTTCTTCTCCATCAAAAGCGAATCAAATGAAAAATTTATGTTTTAACATTGCTACACGTTTGTAAATGAATGTAGACAAAAATCAATTGATGTCAATTTTATTTTGGTGGATATTCACAAAAATCATGTAACCAATTGAAATAAATGAGTTTATTTTCTTTTTTTGAGGAGGAAGAATCAAAATAAAAAATTACATTTCCTCTTTTTGTAATTCAAAGGATACCGTTGTAACGTTTGTGATATAAAAATGGAGACTGAAATTAGACTCCACTTTGGCTGCGGGAGCAGCGTCCAGCAAAAGGTTTCCATAAGCAATTGATAGTGAACAGCCGGGCTTTTACCCAGCTACTGTCTGTTCTCCCAGTACTCATCCGAAAATTTTTCAGCAGTACACTGTCCAAGCTGCCGGCTCTCAAGCCTGCGGGTCTATACTTTATGAGCTGTTCTGTGCATAACCTTTGTCTTAACTCGTTATTGGGTGAAATCTATGACTTTTCTGTCCCGGCAAGGCACCGGCGCGCCTGCTGCACGTTCTGCGCGACGCGGACCCGCTCACGGCAGCCACATACGAGGAAGACACGGAGTCCGCGCTGGCCGACCTGCTGGCCCGCATGGGGTTCACGGGCGATCAGGCGCAGGAGCTGCAATGGCACCGCATCCGCTGGCCGCTGATGAGCCAGGAAGACGCTGACCGGCTCGAGCTGAACAGCTTGCTGGATGAACTGGAACAGCGCCAGCTGTACTGCAACCGCGAGCAGCTAAAGGAGAGTGTTTTTTCACCGGTCCGCAAACCCGGCGAGAGCTGGACTGAACGTCTGCAGTGGCTCCTGATGACGGACGGATTCGGGTTCAGGAGTCCTCTGCCCCTTGACGCAGGCACCAGGGCGCTGACTATCTTGGCCGGTTACACGTGGCGGGAAGTGGCGGAATATCTGGCCACAGTGATTGTGTGGGACGACGGAGGTGCGGAAGATAGAACATGAGCCCGATTTCTTCAGCAGGCCACGTAGCTCACACAGCAAAACCCCGGCTGACGATCTCCGGCCTGGGGCATGAGAACCGTAACCGACCCAACCACCACAAGGAACAAGAGCAGAACCATGAAATAAACAGAACCCAAACTGAATACGCTGATCGATAATCTGAATGCCATGATTTGTGAGGACAGTCTGCTTACGCGCCAGGAGCGCGAGGATCTGGTCCGGGTCGTCGCTGCCATCGGTGCAATGAAAGCGCGCGTGAGTATGAAAAAGTCTACAGTTCCTGCAGCATCGAAACCAAAGGAAGAAAAACAGGAACGTTTGCCAGATCCACGTTTTCCTCATGCTGGTGAACCCTGGCGGGAAGAAGAGGGGACTATGTTGCTTGATGCCCTCGAATCCGTACCGGACGAAGCAGTGGGTGTTCATCTGTTCTGGCTGGCCGAAAAGCTGGGGCGTACCCCTTACAGTGTGGCCTGTAAGATAGCGGCTCTCCGGGACATACCAAATGAATGGAAAGATCAGTACCGCAAGGTTTCGGACGATATCCGCAAGTCTGGTCTGAGCATTAGTGATTATGTTCAGCACAACGGGTTTAATTAACCGCTTCTTTTCCTTTCAGCCCTCAGAATATCCTCCCGTAGAGCGTTTTACTGAATCGTGGAAAAGTGGACAATAGGAACAATCCTTATATAATAGGATATAAACCTATCATATAAGGATTGGTATAATGGACAAAGGGCAACGCGATCGATGGCGAATGTTCTATCTCAGCGAGCAGAAGCTGTTCAGCCAACTCAATGAGCAGTGTAAGTGCCTCTATTCATCCGGTGACGACGAACTGAAATACAGCGAGTTTATGAACCAGAACGGCACGGTACTCAACAAACCGCCACGCTTTGTTCACTGGATCGGCCACTTAAAGGGCGACGATACTGAAATAAAGGACCAGGCGGGGCTGGTACGCAATGATTATGTCCGGGCCGTGGGGCAGGAGAACTTCTCGAAATTCCCGTCGCGCTTCCCGGTATTCTACCATAACGTTGAGCAAATCAACGTTACGCAACACCGCGCGTTTTCATCTGTACGGGTTGAAGGGGAGTTTGTGACCGTTAAGACCTATACGGACGTGAAGGGCATTCCCCCGGATCTGGAAAAACTCCGGACGGCGGGGTTTACCCCGGAAGTCCTCGATGATGTGCTATTTAAATCCCTGGTTATTCCGGTTGCTGAACTTCATGAGCTGGCAGGAGTTGACCGGATACAGGCGCGGCGGCAGACCGGTATCCAGTACCGCGCGACGGTACGCCATGTCGGGGAATCTCGCGGCAGACGGACTATGCTCGGCCTGATGGTGATCGACCAGGACAGCGATCCGGCAGTGGTCTTTCCGGTGCCAGAAGCGCCCCGGCCTCACTCACTTGCCGCCGCTGGCCGTGAAATTGTATTGCCTGTAGAGACGCCATTCCAGTTCTTTATTAAATAGGTTTATATCCTATTATATAAAACAAATGTTATAGGTTACGGTGGAAGGACTCTGGGCGCTACTGTCACGACTCGAAAAATACATCAAATCATGATAAGATATTTACGTAATCAATTGATATTTAACATAAAATGCATTAAGCGTACTTATGTTGTAGTAGCTAAATTGAGATGTCCGTCTCAGCACAATTCACACGCGTCGGTTACGTTTAACCAAGCAATGGTTATTGCTGATAAATCTCATATTCCCTTTGGATACCTGTTTTTACCGGCCCCCCCCCCAGTTGAATCCCTTCCTATTCCGGATTTGCGGACTCAGGGTAGCCGGCCAGTAGAGCAGCCGAGTGCTGAACTTCTTGACCTAATCCATGTATTTCAATCTTCTTATGGCTTCTTTGAGCATGCTGTATTTACATGCAAGATTAACTCTAATAAAACCCTCACCAGACTTACCGTAAATAGAACCACTATTTACGATTATCCCAACTTTATTGCTCAGTAGCTCTAGGATTTGATTGCTGTTAAATCCCGTTTTACTAATATCAACCCAAACTAGATATGTTCCTTGTAGCTCCACTACTTTACACTTTGGTAAGTATCGAAAAATATACTTACGAAATAACTTATAGTTTCGATAAATATAATCCTTAACGCCTTCCAACCACCATTCCGAGTCATTATAAGCTGCGATTAGAGATGAAATGGCGAAGATACTTATATCGTTAGCAAAATCATTTTTAAGTGAATCCTTTATTTTTTCTCTGAAGTGAGCATTACTGATTATCATTACTCCTTGTTTAATACCGGAAATATTAAAAGACTTGCTAGGTGAAAAACAGACTACAGAACTGCATTGTATATTTCCTGTAGGCTTTGAAAATGGAATATGTTTATTACCCCCCCAAATTATATCACAATGACTTTCATCAGAGATGACAATGACTCCATGCCTAGCACAAATATTACCCAACTGAGATATTTCATCCTCTGACCAGACTCTTCCTATAGGGTTATGTGGACTACAGAATAACATCGCCTTACATGATTCCCTCGCAGCCATAATTTCAAGCTCTTCAAAGTCAATATAATACTTATTATCACGATAAATAAGATTGTTAATCATGGCGGTTCTTCCAGAACTCTCAATACAAGAGGCAAACATATTGTATACAGGCTCTTGGATAATTATCTCATCACCTTGTGATGTGATACTCTTTATTATTGTAGATATAGATACATCCACACCTGAAGCACAAACAAGCCATTCGCGTAAAATATTGTAATTATGCCTTCGAGAAAACCACTCAATGATAGATTTAAAGTAATCTTCTGGTACATAATGATAACCAAATACTCCATGTCGAATGTTATTAGAAAGAGAATTTATAACTGCGGGGGGAGAATAAAAATCCATGTCAGCTACTGAAAATGGCAGTACTTTATCTTGATTAGGCCGATCCCATTTACTCGAATGGGTACCGAGACGTGAAACATGCACATCAAAAAATTGAATAATCCAATCCTGCATATACTTATGATCCCCAATGATTTCATAATCAAGAAACCTATAACTATGTAGTAGCTAAAACATCAAAATGCAAATGAACCGAAGTTTTTTTGGATATACACCCATTCCCTCCTTGCACATCGTAACCCTCATCACATCGCATCAGTGCCTTGTACCATTTTCTGCGGCGTGTAAGAACAAAAGGTATACATCACTTCTAAACACCAAAAAAAACCTTATAGATCAATTAAATAAAAAACAACCTTAATGTATTAACGATTCCGTATTGACACACAATCCTTATGTGTTAATTATGTTTCAGATTGTTGATTATTTGTTTCACATGCAAGAAATGCAGTTTTCTCTGAAAACTAAATGATAACTTAATGTGAGGTATCTATATGATTAACTGGAAGAATTCAGACTCTTTTTACAATAATGAGCATCAAGGTTCGGGAAAGCCGGTTCTGTTGTTTATTCACAGTGACCAACTCAGTTGCTGCAATGATTTAGATTCACTCCTCGAAAATATTAACAACCAGGATAGTATCCTGGAAAACTATTTCCCTATCAGGGTATCTTCATTTAATCCTTCAGAGAATGATAAAAAACTCATTAACAATCATATATTTGTAGCATCTCCCGTTCTGCAAGTGTTAAATCATGATGGTAGCCGTAGTCATGAGTTTAGTTATGTGCCTAGACAAACAAGACATTCAAAAGGATATTCTTATACGCATAACGAGAATGACGGGGTATTTAACGAAGATTTAGTTCGCTCGCAATTGGAAATAGGTCTTGCAAAATATCACTTTCTCAATAAAAACCAAGATAAAGCATCTGATATAGCGGAAAAAATCATTACGAAGAATAGTAATGACCCCAACGCCTATAATCAAGCCAAGATTATCATCGATAAAAAAGAAAATGATGGGTACTCAAGCTTTCTAGACTCGAAAATAAATTATAGCGAATTGTCAATTGCCACGGTCCGCCTGTTAAATAACCTGCGAAAAATAGAAGACAGATTAGTGATGAAAGAGTGGCCTTACACCGATGGCGACGGTGATTGGAAATGGTATACAGATTGTGTACGTGAACTCTCATTCCAAATATACCAAGAGTTGATAACAACTGCTAATAATATTGAACTTGCTGTTGGACCGCGCAGGAAAAATAAAAAAAACCATCTAATTTTATCAAATTGGCACAAGAACTACAGGAAATTACAATCAGATTTCATTGGCGTTCCTGATGAGATGCTAGATATTATTGCTCTTAAGCATGAGCGTAGTTTACGAGAAAACATCGTCCATTGCATCCTTTGTGAAGGCAGCGCACATGGGTTACAGATCCTAAATACAGTTAATGAAAAAAACAACCCTGAGTGCATCATTGATTTTGAAACCCATCAAGCACAGGTAGGTGAAGTAACTGCAGATATTGGTCCCGCAGCAGATCTTTTCTCACATTATGAAAGCGTCCACACAAAAATGATAAACCAGCTCAAGTATATTAAGGATAGCGAGCTAGATATTAAGTCAAAATGGTGGGAGCCCGAAGCAGTTACGCTTAAGTTTAGACTTGACCGTCTTGGATGGCATCTGCAAGATCATATTTGCACTCACAGAAAATTATTATCAGAGATGAATTTTAAACCTAACCTTGTGGATACATTTTCACAAGTTATCTTTGAAGGAATGGCACAGGTTGAATGCAGTTCTTTAGGATTTGAAAAGCAATGTAAGGATGAATTTTCAAGCCTAATTGCCATGATAAACAAGAGAGCGGACGAATTCTTAGAGTTCTCAAAAAAATAAAACCTTTAAAATACCATGCACGATATTTTAATATCGTGCAATAAACTTCAGGAAGATATTCATGAACAATGAAGTTGAATTTTGGAAACGTTTGAAATGTTATAGTGGCATTGATTACAATACATTCCTATCTGAAAAGTGGCAGTTAAAAAACACGATAAAAAATAGAGATGAGTTACTCGAATTTCTTCGACAAGAGCTATCTCAAGAAATTATTGATGATTTTACTCTCTCTCTATCTAAAAACCCTATGCAGATAAAATTAAGTCCATATATTTTGTCGCTAATTGACTGGGGTAATTTTCATGAGGATCCCATTAGAAAACAGTTTATCCCTTTGTTTAGTGAATATAAAAAGGATCATCCTGCATTGAGACTTGACTCACTTAACGAGAGTGGCGACTCCCCTGTCCAGGGGATAATACATCGCTACCCAAATAAAGTGCTTTTTCTCTCAAATCATAGCTGCCCAGTATATTGTCGTTTCTGTACACGAAGTTATATGGTTGGCGAAAGTACGGCATCCGTGAGCAAGAGTCATAATGTAGCAATGCCCAATAATTGGCATGATGCAATTAATTATATTATTAACAATGAAAATATTGAGGATGTCGTTGTCAGCGGCGGTGACGTATATACTCTCCCAGCAAAACATCTTAAAACATTACTCACTGAACTATTAAATATACAGTCGGTAAAGAGAGTAAGAATAGCAACTAAGTCACTTGCCGTACTACCTACTAAATTCTTATCATCAGATGGTTGGGCTAGTGCCATAATAGATGCGAATAAACTTGCTCTAAAAAAGAGAAAACAGTTTTCTATTCAAACCCACTTTAACCATGCGAATGAAATAACATGGATAACAAAAAAAGCAGCTGACCTTCTATTTGACCATGGTATAAAAGTTAGAAATCAAACAGTGCTAATGAAAAATATTAATGATAGCTTCCAGAGCCTTAAAGATCTTATGGACTCATTAGTTAATATAAACATCGAACCCTATTATATATATATGCATGACTTAGTTCCAGGAAGCGAGTTCTTTCGCACCACCTTGAAAAGCGCTCTAGAATTGGAGGAACTCTTACGAGGTTCGACATCTGGATATAATATCCCAAACTTTGTCGTTGATCTCCCTGGCGGTGGTGGGAAACGCAATATTTGGTCATATCGACACTATGATATCGAATCAGGTATATCTATTTTTCGCTCACCTGTAATAGATAAAAATAAATTCTATTTCTATTTCGACCCTATCGCTCAGGGTGAAGAAAGCGATGTCAATATGGAAAACTTTGACCAAGCTAATCTTGATGCTATCATAGAAAAAATAAAAAATAAAAAATTTGAGGAGTTACGATAATGCAAAAATATCTTCTTGTTTCCGCTATGCCGACTCCAAACGGAGGGCTTCACCTTGGGCATTTAGCTGCACAATTTCTACCTCAAGATATTTTCAAAAGATACCACAAGCCTAGAGGGAAAATAGTTGAGTTTTATAGTGGCTTTGATGTCTATGATAACGCAATTAGTGTTGCCGCAAAAAAAAACAACGTTAGTACGTATGAAATGGCTATTCACTATCAAAACATCATTAAGGATCAACTTAGTTATTTTAATATAGACATTGATAGATTAATCAATTACTTAGAACCGGAATTGATAAAGAAATCGAAACACATTCTTACATCTCTAAATAAAAATCTCAGCCCTATTCTTTTTACCAAGAACGTCTCATATCCCTATTCGGCTGATAATACTCCACTAAGTGGGAATTGGCTGACAGGCAAGTGCAAAAAATGCCATCATGACACAAAAGGCTATTCCTGCGATCGCTGCGGAATATCGATTACCCCCAATGATATTTACGACTTTAATTTTGAACAATCATACGTAACACAAGGAATAACTTGGGAAGACAAGATGATATCTTTTCTCTCAGTCCCTTTTTCGGATCTTGAGAATTACATTGAAAGTCAACCTATATCAGATGATATAAAATCTCTTTGTTATGTGTTAAATCAACAGAAAAATAATTGTTACCAATGGACAGCTATTGACCAGTGGGGTATGTCTCTAAATTCAGAGGTAAAAGATGAAGTGTTTTTTAACAGAAACTTTACCTTGATAGAACAAATGATAATTGCTGATATTTTTTATGAAAATCATGGTGAGAATCCATTTTCGATAGATAGTGAAGTAAAAACAATACTTGCTTATGGGAAGGATAATGTAGGATTACTCTTGATTGACTTACCCAGTATACTACTTGGCTCTAAGGTTTTTGAACCTTATAGACAACATTGGGTCAGTCACTTTTATTGCATCGATGGGCAGAAAATGTCCACGAGCAAAAATTTTGCTATCTGGCTAGATGATATTATGACGTCTAATATAAGCTCCGATAGTACAAGAGCTTATATTTGCAGTGTATACTCTAGAAATGAAGATACCAATTTGGATTTGAAATCACTACTTGAACATGAAAAATTTACTGTCGACCTACAGCAAGGTATTCTCAGCTTGAATAAAATAACTCAAAAAGATTCAGGAGAGAGTGTACTATCGAGTAGAATGCAGTCTATAGCTGAAAAAGTAGATGCTATATTCTCCAATGTTGATTTGGATTTTAAAGAATACTACAATAGATATAAAGAATTTTGTTCTTTGATTTATTATGTAAACTGTCAGAAATCAGCAATCTTATGGGTGGAAATATTTCATGGGTACTTTAGCGCATTGGTTCCAAACACTGCATTTTTTGCAAAAGAAAATGTGAGATTTTATGCCAAAGATTCAAAAATGTAAATTTATAGCAAGTGCAGGTTTAGATAATTTTGGGGATGGTCTTATGACCATCTTCTTTCCTCTTATTATGTTATCAATGACTTCTGATCCTATTATTTTCTCACTAAGTTATGTAATAAAAACCTTTTCGTCTGTTCTATCATCTTTTCTTTCTGGATATATACTGGATTTCCATCCTATATTAAAAGTAACTAAATTAGCTAAAATCGCCAGACTAATTTCTCTTATTTTAATCATATCTCTGCCAATGAATATAACCATGATACTTTTTTGTGCACTAATTTTTGGTGCCACAGAGGTATTTATTGATAATTCAACGCAAACTATTAGCTTAAGTCTTTATCAAAAAAAAGAGTTAGTTAGCATAAATAACAAACTTCAGTCAATGGAATATTTTTTTGTTTTCTTTATTGGGCCAATCGCTGGCGCATTTATTTTTAAACCTTATAATAACACGCTGCTTTACTTCGCGATCACTACCTACTCTTTATCTTTATTGCTCTTTTCATTTATGAATGACATTCCAAGTAATAATAGGAAACATAAAGAAAATGCTTTTAATGAAATTATGCACGGATTGAAATTCCTGTTAAGTCATGTATCACTGAGGATTTTATGTATCTATGCTGCCGCTTTTTGTTTAGTTATATCTTGTTTATTCTCAATTTTCCCGATGATAATCTCGTCACAAGTGAATGATCCGCAGTTGTTCACGGGATTGTTCTATGCACTAAACTCTCTTGGTTTCGTTTTAGCATCATCTCTGACCCCTATTTTTTCAAGAGTTATTTCAACAAGAAAACTGCTTTTTATTTCATTGTGTTTTGCATTTCTTTCTAGCATTATTCTAGTATTGGATCATACTATTTATATAATGCTTATATCAGTTTTTTTTCTCGGGTGTGGTATGGGGTGCTGGGGCTGCATTGCTGTAACCTATAGACAGAAAGTAATACCTCAAGGTATATTCTCGAGGACTAATGCTGTTTACAGACTTTTTTCTTGGGGAGCTCTATGTGTGGGAGGTCTTATGGGGGGTGCTATTTATCAGATAATCGGTTACGATTCACTCTTCTATATGACGTTAGCATTTACACTCTTTCTTACTATATCTTTCTATTTCATGCCCTTAAAGGATGAGTTATGATGAAGTTACCAACATCACTTTTACCATTCAAAATAAACAGAATACATACTGAGTTAGGTATATTCAAAGTGAACGGATATAGGTCTTCAGTTAGCATTGATAAAATGACCATAATTCTCTCAACAGTTTTTATACTTTCTACAGATGGCTGGGAAGAGCTTATTTTAGCCCAACCTAATAGTAACCTACTGGAACAATTAATTCCTTACCTAGAGCAACATTTAATGTCAAATCTGTAGTGGCACAATTCGATTACCGAAAAAAACGGTAATACTCCCAATTAGTAGAACATGTATTTTTCAATGAAGGCACCGATAACCTTTTCATGCAGCTCAACAGAGCGTGAGAAGCAGATGGTTTTTCGGGCCAAACGCTTGATGCGGGTTCTTAGCGTCAGATTGTTACGCTCACTACGCTGAGTGAATATTTTGCCCGTCAGATGCTTCTTTTCGTGACTTCTCTGGCATAACTGCCCCAGTCATCGCTGGTTATCATGCCGATATTATTTCGCTTATCTCATGAAAGCACGCGGCAGGGCATTCCAGTTTGTCGTGTATTCCGGACTCAACATTTCCCTGCGCATCGCGAAACACACATCGATACCCTGGCCGGCAAAAAACATGCGCCCCTTACCGGCGCGGTTAATCCGATCGACGGCATTCATCAGGGCTTCGCTGTCCGGGCGGGGGGCACATTCATCAAACACCAGCACGTCGCCATCGTGAATCCGGGCGTCTTCCATGCTGTTACCTTCCACACGCAGAAAATAGGTTGCAGAGGGATGTCTGACGCAGTATTCATGCAGGTTCAGTTCTGCTTTTCATATCCAGCTGCAGGAGATGGAAAACCTGCAGGAATGCGTTCTGTATAGATAGGCCGGCCCGGCAGCAGCGTGTCGAGTCGGGGCTCAATGATGCTAAGCATGTCATACACCCTCCTTTTTACTGTGCATATAAACAGTATATACAGTTTTAGCGAAGGGGTAAGGTGGGGCTAAGGTGCGCAGTCGCGCGGCTTAGCCGATCGGGCCAACAATCGGTGCAGATAAGTCAGGGAGGCATCACCTTCATGCTGCACCTGCCAGTCACTGCGGATAAACAGCGTCACCAGTCCCGGTACATTCCCTGTCAGACGCACCAACAAAGGATTTATCTGTCGGCCGTCGTCGTCAAATGCGGCATCGAGACTGGAACGTGAAAGATAAATGCCGTTCACGCTGGCATTCAGGGTTACGGCATTCCGGCCGGACCATTCCCGGTCGCTTAACACACGGTAATTCCAGTTCATAGCTTTCGCTGCCTCCAGCGCATGGTTCAGCCGGAACAGATCATTTTGCTCAGACAACTCGCCGGTACAGGAATGCCACAGGTAATTAAGCTTTCTGGCCAGCTGCGCATTGACGCCCAGCTGACGCCCCTGTTTAAGCAGCCACTCAATGTCGGAAGCGACATCGCGCGAAAAACGACGTTGTCTCAGCGCGGTCGCCAGCCAGCGGGTGAGAAAGAGATTTTCCTGTGCCGGTGACACCACGTCACCGTTCTGCCTGGCTAAGGCCAGCGCTACCAGGGCACACCACGCCAGATGGGCCGATTTTCCTGACTGATTCACCGCGGGCTTTTTTCCTTTGTTCAGGGGAATGAATATATCTTAACCGGAAGCGGGTCTTATCCGGAACCGTTGACCCCGGATTGAACATCAGGCCCGGACTGGCGAGCAGTGCGCAGCCAGTCTTCTGAATGCCGCTTTGCGGTATGGAGGCGCCAGATGAATTTAAGCAGGGCTCAGTCGGTTAGTGGCGCCGTCGCCCGGCGAAGCCGGTTACCGTTTTGAAAGATTCTACCTATCCCATCCCTTGCCCTTGTATCTAACAGTTTGTGGTGATTAGCTACCACCACTGAAGCAGAGTGAGCCGCCCCCTTCCCTTAAGGTCAGAAAAGTCTGCACCGCTGAACCTTGTTTAGCAGCATATGGCCCTCCGCTTCACCTTTCACGCCAGCACATCAGGTTGAACGGTTACCGGGAGCTCGACTCCGTATGTACAAGGCGAACAGGCGTGACGGTTTATGTGAGAGGAGTTTAACCATGTTTCCAGTCGGCATTGACGTAAGTAAAAACACCCTGGATCTTTGCATGCTTTATGACGGTATCAAAGGACGCATAAAAACCCGTAACATCCAAAATAACAGACATTCAGTTGAAAATATTCTTCGCTGGCTCAGGCTCCAGCACTGCGGTCCGGAAGATGTTCATGTGGTGATGGAGGCTACCGGGGTTTATCACGAACGGCTGGCTACTGAGTTACATGATGCTGGTTTCTATGTCTCTCTGGCCAACCCTCACCGTAGCAGAGAGTTTGCACGCGGCATGGGAATAATGACAAAAACGGATAAGGTGGATGCGTATATGCTGGCCTGCTACGCATTCCTTAAGAACCCTCACCGCTGGGAGCCGCCGGCACCCGAAATCAGATATCTCGGTGCACTCCTGCGACGGCGGGATGTTCTGCTGGGTGATGCCCTGCGTGAGGAGAACAGGCTGGAGAAATACCTGTCCACAGACACACCTGCAGATATTATCAGTTCCTGCATGCATATGGCGCAGCTGCTGCGCGACGAGGTAAGCAATATCGAGCGGCAGATTAAAGCGCATATCAAAGCCAGCCCTGCACTGAGGCGTGATTATACACTTCTGACCTCAATTAAATCTGTTGGCCCCCAGCTGGGAATGCATATGCTGGTCGTGCTTCGCAGCCATGACTTTTCATCAGCTGAGCAGGCTGCCGCCTTTCTGGGCGTGGTGCCGATCGAGAAACGTTCAGGCACATCGGTCCGGAGCCGGCCCCGGATGTCGAAAATCGGTCCGCCTCAGTTGAGAGCGAAGCTTTACATGTCTGCGCTGTGCGGAAAAATCTACAATAAGCGGATGCGTAATATTTACGACGAGATGTGCCTGCGGGGTAAACCTAAAATGGTGGCCATTGGTGCGCTGATGCGGAAACTGGTGCACTGGTGTTATGGCGTCCTGAAGACCGGAATCGTTTTTAATGATGAAGGCCTGAAACAAGTACTGTCAACCTGACTGTACCAGGTGGCACTAAACACAAAATAACGCTCGCTGCAGTAAGTGAGCGCAGTCTGCTATGAGCGAATAGCTGACATTCAGCTTCCGCTTATGAGTAGAATAATGGCTTTAGAGAAATGAGGAATCTGAACTTTATATAAAATCCTTTAACTCCTCAGCATTAATGTTCGCCAGCATTGAAGCTTTCAAGTTTGGGGATGATGCGAGATACCTCGAGATCAGGTTGAATCCTGCGGTATATCCTAGCCACCTGGGCAAATTTCCTGTTCCGAAAAACCAGGCATTATGGTCGTAATCAGTGCGATGCCAGTTTTCAAGCATTTGTGGATAGTAGGGCTGAATAGTATCGGAATGGAGGCTTTCCCAAGGCTCAGGTTCACCACCAAAAAGCTCAATAGAAAAATGCCCGGCAAGCCCTTCTGAGACTAACACCTCTCCCAACGTTGAGCCATATCCCGGCCCTGTCCACCTAACTGCATGGTGCAGTTCATGCACAAACATTCGTTCAATAGAGTGCGCATCATTTTTGCAAAATGCAGAATTTTCAGGATCAACAGTTATATAGATAACGCCAGCTTCAGGGCAAAAACCAAGATGCCCTTTTTCCGGGATGACAAACTTCCCAGCTTTAACCACCACATCCAGTGAATGAATCGGCATTAACCTTTTGGCTTGTTCGTAGGTATCAGTCAGGTTTATTTGAAGCCATTCACAGTGAGCGGTGAGTTTCTTCTGCGCATTCAGAATGTGGAGATTCATTTGAGACATTACGGTACCACGCCAAAAGCGTCACTAAATCGCCACACATTAACACACAAAGCGAATGTCATGGTGTTGCTCAACAGTTGAGGGCCAAACCATTAACAGCAATGTCCGCATTTGGCACAAAGCAGACATTAAAGACTACAGCATCGGATGCCGCGTTAGCGGCATGGAGGCGCCAGATGAAGCTGCATGTATCTGTGGAGTCAAATGGCGCCGAAAGCCCGGCGTAGCCGGTTACCTGGCTATAAATTCTGCCACCCTCCCCCCTGCCCTGATTAGCCTTAACCCGCTTACAGCACTGAAGAAGTTAAAGTAATCCCTTTTAACCCCGGTGAGCGGGCTTTACGGCGTTTACGACGTAAAGGGCGTGATTTCCGGGGCCTTAGCGGCGGCAGCTTGCTGCTGACGCTTAGGGGGATGTTCTTCAGTTATTTCAGCAACACCAGGGAACTTAACACGGTAGCTGTTAAGCCATACCCGCTTAATACGGTATAGATGCTTCTGTACGCGGTCGGAGTGGACCCGGCAAGGCGACAGCCGCAGTCGGGGCGTATCTCCGCGTTAGCGGGCCGCAGGGCCGCTTACGAGCGTGTACCAGACAACTGACCGCAGCTCCACCCACAGCGATGAAGAAGAATAGTTACAACACCCATCATTAAAAGCGATGTTGTTCCGGGCCTTCAGCCCGGGCGGCGGCGCTTTTCAGTGGTGGGAGGCTTTGTGAATGCAGAGGTTACTGCTGCTGAGGAATTTTGAACGGGGCCCGTCACAGAGTGACGGGAGGTACATATTTTCTGAGCGGCGCGGCTTTGGCCGCTGCAAGCGAAGGCCTCATTGTTTTGTTCACAGATGTTTCAGGGATAAAGGATCTTCCTGCAGCGAAGAATGCAGGGGAATAAAAACTATGTTTAAGAAGATTATGCGGCTTTCATATTTTTCATTTGCTGATTCTCTCAGTTATTCATTTGCGGATTTTTGTGGATAAAGATGAAAGCGTGGATGCTCAGAAGTGAATATTATCGTTGAGGGGACAAGAACTGGCGGGAGTGGTCAAAAAGCAGACATGAGTGTCGGATGGGTTCCAGCACAAAAAGCCCCGGGGGGGGGCTGAAAGAAAGATAAAATGAAAAAAGAGCTTACCTGTCAGGGAGGCGGGGCCTCCAGCGCCAGTCTCAGCTGGTAAAGATGCTGAACAGCCAGTTTTTCAAGGCGTTCACTTGAACAGTAATAGGCTTCATCTGCCGGCATGGTCTTCAGAAGCCACTGTGAGATATCTTCTATTTGCTGATCGCGCGGCAACCTTTCGAGACGGTTTGCACGCTTGCGCGCCGCAGCCTGCTGCCGGCGGTAGCGCAGGGCCTCAAGACTTTTCTGTTCATACCAGCGTTTTCTGGCCGCATGTACGGACAGCTCTTCATCCTCACGCAGTAACCCCTCCCGGATAAGTGCGCGGCGTTCCTCACTTTCTTTGAGTTTCTTCTGCTGCTGTTCTTCCAGTTTAACGAGATCAACGCCCAGCATCTGAAAACCAACAAGCGTGATATAGACATATTTTGGCAGCCAGGATTTGCTTTCACGGTCCCATTGTTTTTCTTCTGAAACGCCCAGCGTACCAAACCTGACCTGCTCGTCGATGAGACGGGACAAACGGGATACGGTGACTTCCGTTTCAGGGATCACCCTCCCCTTACTGTCTTTCGGGCTGAGTTCCGCTGCAAGCCTGGAAACACATATCACTGAAGTATGTTTCCCTGCATCACAGAAACTGACAGCAAGAGGCCAGAAAGCATCAAGAAGACGACGCTTCTCAGGACGGAATGCATACTTACGGCCTGCACGTTTACGTTCCTTCACATAAAAAGGATGTCGTGAAATATGCATGCGAAGGCTGATCTGCCCGGTCTCTTTATCTTTTTTAACAAGGCGATTGTAGGCATAACCCAGTTGCCCTCCCAGCGCTTTATAATGTGCCGGTCGGAACCATACTGGTTTCTCGCATTTTGCTTTTGTGGGATGCTCGCCACGGCGACGCCTGGTTTGCTTCTTTTCTGCGGGAACCAGGAAAGAGCTGTTGTTGCCGTTATCAACATCCTGCCAGAATCGAATTTGTTCCTGGGGATCTAACTGGCTCCAGTGCTGTCCGGAATTATTTACCTGGCGATAAAATGTAGTTTTGTCTGAAGTATGCTTAACCACCACTTCCTGCGCTTATGTTGCACAGAAGGAGTAAGCACGGAATCTCTTGTCTTTTTTCGCGCACGGGTTATACTCCCATACAGAAGCAACAACTTCTGTATGTTTCAAAGCAACCCCGTTAATCTTCTCGTCCGGCCAAGGTGAAGAGATTCTCGGGGTTTTGTTTTATCTGGAGTTTGATATTTACTACCCCAGATCCTGCCAACTTATGGCTTGGCTACCAATCATACCTGAACTCAATCGTCGGGACTCTAACACTAAGATCCCAAACGATCAATTTAAAGAAATCCAAGAGCTAACCATTAACCATGTGCCTGAGAATCCTGGGATTCCAGAGCTTTTTTCATCTTCTCAAAAAGCTCTAGTGGCACACAGTAGAACACTGGTTTGTTATAGCTCAAAATTGCCAGAGCCTCGCCAGCAGTCGATGTCACTAGTTTTTCTGGATTAGCCTTAAGCTCAGAAACACCTGCAACACGGTTACAAAGAATCGTTCGCGACATTGAGAGCCCTCACAACAAGATAGCTAACTAATGCGACTCAGTATAGAACCACAATTAGACTTTAGAAAGTCTTATTATCGTTGATCTTTAAACGATCTGTGATCTAAAACAAACTTAAAACCTCCGTCTTGACTGAACGTTAGTTCCTGAGTAGCCTGTAATAGTTGGAATAGATGTCCAACCGGGCGTGGAAACCCGACTTTACGTGTACAAAAAACACGCTTTTGCGTGTTTTTTATTGCCTGTCGCCGTTTGTATCTCAATGGTGGCTCAGGTGGGGCAACCGTCAAGGTTGGCCGGGTACACGTAACCGGTATTTCCACCCCTGCCTGGGCTACCACCAGAAGCGTGGAAACTTCGAGGTAGCTTTCGATACTATCTACGTGGAGGCTGAAACGATGGCCACATTTGCTACCTGCCTAGCATTTTTCACATCAATCCAATCACCCAAAGCTGTTCCAGACGTGAACAGATCCACAAAACCTATTCTCAATGCAGGGCTTTACCCTTTCGTAAAAAGATTAAAGAAACTGCCTATTCTACCGTCAACTCCTATTCACTTATGTTAAATAGGAGACCGGTATGTTACAAAATATTATGCAAAATCAAGCAGTTGAAATGGTACACAAACATTTTCAACCACTTTCGAGAAAGCAACTTGAAATCTGTCTCCTTCATACATTTGGAGTAGCCAAAAGTATTATTGCCAGTAATTATAATATTACTGTTGAGGCGGTTAAGCAGAATATAAAAAGAAGCGTGCAGAAACTCGAACTGGATAATAGTGATGCACTGAGGGTTGCTTTACTCTCTACAATATTTGTAATAATGCTCAATAAATAATCATAGAATGTACCCTAACGGGTACATTTTTTAAGATTCATCTCATTTTACTTTACAACAAATAAAAAAATTAAGATCATTAAACTGAGTTTTATAAGTTGATCCGGCCTAGTATAACTTTGAAACTCATCACAAGAGCATCCTGAGCCATGAAGGCGTTCGAACTACAGCATGCAAACTTAAGTGTTTGTTAGTAAGACTGTTTCGCCTTCATGGTTGAGTATGTTCGACCCCATTGAACTTGAATTATCCTTTCATGGATCAATTCTGCGCGAAGCGTTCAAAAATGAATATTGAGACTGTATGTAACCAACAATGGTATCTTGCTCTCTATATTACCGGGGGCAAAAACCGCGAGAACTTATTCGACTGGCTACACGACAGGAGAATAACTCCCTGGACACCTTTATCCTTAACGCAAATACGGCGTGCGGATGCCCCGCATGTTTTCAGAAAAAGGATCTCGGCCGTTTTCCCAGGATATTTCTTCCTTAAGGCAGATTTCGAATCACAGAAAATAGATATGATTCGGGCGCACTCTGCATTCTGCGACTTTGTGAAATTCGGCAGTAAAATTGCCCCTGTGAATACAAGGGTAGTCGAAGCGTTAATGAAGAAATACCCCGACCCGACTCATCACCCTGCTGCAAGAGCTGAACTCGAAGCGGCATCAGATATCTGGCTGACAAAAAGCCAATACAAACGCCTTACACAGTTAGATAAAACGGATCATCCCATATCCCGGACTGCAATGCTGTTCGATATGATCACCTATGCTGATGCGTGGGGATTTTAAAATGTACTTAACCGAGCCTCTTAAGCTGGTCCAAACCAGTTTTACACCATCCCTTTAGTTTCCCCCGTTCACGGGGGCTTTTTTCACCGTTTTCCGGCAATGACGTCTGGGCTGGCCCTGCCCAATGAACACCCTCTGTTCCTGTAGCCAGCCTGCTTTCAGGCTTCTTTCATTCTGGCGGAATGAAGGTACAGACGTCATTGCCAGAAACCGGAACCAGAGAGAGACAAACCATGCAATCCACCCAGGAACAGGTCAGCCATCTCTTGTGGTGCATTCTCGTAGCCTTACGTACGGCAGTCGAAAACCATCACATAACCTCAGAGCGTGGCAAACGTAGATTCATCACAGAATGGCTAAGCGGAGCACGAAGAATACCAACATTCAAAGGGATGGGTAGCGAGTTTATGACTATCCGGCAGTTGCTCGAAACCGAACGGAATCGTCCCATTGATGACGTCCTGACTGCGCTCTGGACCAACGCTGTTTCAACCGGGAACTGTGATCTGTTTCGTTTTCGGGCTGTCCTTAATTCACTTCTCGGCCTTGGCTGGAAGCACTGCCTTTGCCCCTGGCCTGAGCAGGTTGTAACTGAAATCATGGAACGCCAGCGGAATCGTAAGAACCACATCCTACAGTTCACCCGTATGGAAGAAGCATTTACCGCGACAGGCTCAATGACTTCCCCCGTCACGCTTCAACTCCTCCTGAAAAAAAATGAAGATGATGAGGTAGAAAAGTCTTTCTATCTCGATCGTTTCTCTGTTGTCCGTGGCCGCGATATCTCACTACCCAAAGCCACTCTTCGCACACTCTATATCGGACATCACACACTGCCGGAGTCAGCATGGGGTGCACGTGAAGGTGTCCGCTACGGGGATGTATGGCGCCCTGACCTTCATTAATCTTTTTGCCGAGGCTTAATCATGAAAACGCATATATTGGGCGTGCTATGTTCCCTGCTGGCGTTATATGGCTGCAACGGAGCTACTACTTCAAACCAGGCTCCTCACCGTAATGAAATCGGGCAGTATCAGAAAAACGGAACTGCATACATTCCTGTCAGAGCCAGTATTTACGAGCTTTCCACTCCCGTAACGCCTGAACTAAAGGAATTGCTGGAACAGCCAGGTGCAAAAATATCTTTAAGACCGGTCAGCTCTTCACTGGAAGACGAACTCACGGAGCTGGTCGCTAAAGGGAACGTCAGACTGCTCTACGATATGTCCGGAGTCACAACCAACAACAAGGAATTACTTTTCTCTGTTTCAAATTACTCCGCTCAACAACACGCAACGACAGGGGTGAAGAAGAAAGAAAATGTCGAGGATGATCTCTCATTAGTGATCACGCCGGCTCTTTCCGCAGACTCTGCACTAATGCAGATGACCGTAGAGCTTTCCCGGACCACTGGCAGCTCAAAAAATGAACACTCCAGTTACACTATCAACTTCCGACAACTTCTCAGGTTAAAGGGGGGACAGAAGCTCAGTGTTGCTCTTCCCCTCAATGATGAAACGAACCGCCTCATTATCATCACTCAAAAAACATAACCGTCCCGACTCGTCACATCCAGCTCTCTTTCATATCTGTATTTCACTAACAACTAACTCCGGAGTAAAAACATGAAACGTATTACCCTTGCCGTATTGCCGCTTATTCTGAGCGCCTGCTCGTCCTCACAGCCCGATCAGCGTATTGACATAACTCACGGCAAATCAGCCTCTGTACAAAAAGTGGTTTCTCTCAGGATGGATGCGCCGCTCAGCCAACCTGTTACTTTCGACAACTCAGACAATGTCCGCTATGTAAATTCGGTCACTACTGAAGATGGAAAAATCGTCAGTAAGGAATACCGCACTCTCTCTTATGGGACCACGGTCAGGGCTGTCGTCAGCGATGCAGGGGATGACAAACAACTCGTTTCACTGGCGGTACGACACGCCTGCCATCCCGAATTATCAAAACTCTCAGCTGGCTCAGCCGAGGAAGGGATAGACCTGCCCTCGCAAAATTACATAACTCAACAGCAAAAAATTCTGATAGCGCGCGGAGACGATGTTCTGATCAGCGGTACCGGTTTTGACGCGAACTGTGCTTTTCCACGTATTACCGTTCACCCCACCGAATAACCCCGGGGATCATCATGAAAAAACTTGCCCTGCCCCTGTTAATACCGTCGCTGTTAAGCAGTTGCGCGGGATTTAATAACCGTAACATTGCTCCTGACACACCTGCGCTCGTGTTTGTCGACGGCCAGATCAGCGATAGTGCCGATATCATTACACAGACACAGCGGCGAATTGCGCCTCCGGCGGCCACTCCCGTTCCCGTACGCCAGCCGACATCTGTAGCGGTAACATCGCAGACCTCCCCGCTGCCGCAACCAACAATGATGGCCTCCTCCGCAAAACAAGTCAGCTCAGTGAGCCCCATCATGAATCCAGCGCTGCCGGCACTCACATTTACCGGCACACCAGGTCCCGTTGCCGTTCTGTCATTATCACCGGTGCGTAACCTCACTTTCGAACAGTGGGTCAGGCGCATCATTCCGACTGGCTGGACGCTGAACTATGAGAATGCCCTGCGACCTGTACTGAATACCCGTATCGTCTCGGTCGACACCAATGACCAGTGGACCAGGGTGCTCAACCGTCTGCTGACAGAGCAATCCATCCAGGGTCAGCTGGACTGGGATCGTCATGCCGTCACATTGCAGCGAAAGGGGCAAACCGCTCAGATGACCGTCCCTGCACTGTCCACTGGAAACCTCCCTGCTCCACCACAGGCGTCTGGCGCGCCGAGAAATCCGTTCAGCGGACCGGAGGTGACCCAACCCATACCGCCGGCAGCGGTTAAAACCAGCACATCCTCTGTAACAACAAAACCGGTGAAGGCACCAACAGCGGTAGTTAAAGCACAACCAGCCACCGGGGAACCAGTCGCACCTGTGGTTCAGGGTAAAACCTGGCTGGCGCCATCGGGAACGACTCTTCGGGAAATGTTGATGAAATGGGCTCAGGATACCCGCTGTGAATCAGGCGCATCATCGCACTGGACGGTTATCTGGCCAGTATCCGTGACGGATTATCGGCTTGACGCACCACTGACCTTCCGCGGCTCATTTGAAACCATGCTCGGTCAGATGTTCGACCTTTACCGTTCAGCACAGAAACCGCTTTATGCTGAAGCTTCCCGCATGCAGTGCGTGGTATCTGTCACAGACACTCCGGCAGGTCGGTGATGGGTTGGGTCATACTGGCAATCAGCATGATATTTTTCCTGATTGTCGGTGATATAGATTCGCAACAAAATCAGACCAGCCGGACTGCAATACAGACGCAGAGCGGCCAGCTTTATGCCACCCAGATCCTTACCATCGCCAACCGCGTTAACGACTGGCGTTACAAAACTGGCCAAACGAACGGCACAGTTCCAGTTGACCAGCTGGGTCTTCCCTTTACTCCCGACGCTCGGATCCAGTACCGGTTACTTCAGAGTAGATTGTGGGTCTGGATGCCGGAACAAGCTGGACTCGTTGATGCCTTACGGGCACAGAGTCGCGGTTCGGCACTCATCGGCACCATGAGAAGCGGCCAGTTAATCTGGCTTTCCGGTCTGGCCACCGGGCTCACGGCTCCACAGGGCGTTCCTGAAGGCGCTGTGGTTTACCTCAACTAATCCGGATTTCCCCCATGAAGAAAACCCTTTTGCGGCACCTGCTAATGGCGTCCTGCTTTGCCATGCTCGCAGGCTGTACCTTCTCTGAAATCAACAAAATGCAGACTAAGGCACAATCTGACGCCACGGTAGCCCGCGCACAGGCACAGCTCCCGCGGACACAACATCAACAACCACTGACCTGGACGGAGCGTCAGTGGATTAATCCGAGTCCTATCCCGGTCGCCGTTCGTGAACGGAACCACCAGGCTCCGTCATGTAATATCACCCAGGCAAAAAATACAATTACGCTACAGGAACTGGCACAACGCATCACCGCGCTGTGTGGAACCCCCGTTATTTTTACTCCTGACGCCCTTGATATCAGCCAGAGCAGCGTCAGTACCGGCGTCACACGCCAGATAAGTGGCACACTACCACCACCTGATGACAGCGGTCGGACGCCACTGGCCAGTCTGGGGGGTGTAAATTCTTTGCCGACTGGAGGAACCAGCCAGCCCCTCAACCTTACCGGACTGATGTGGCAGGGAGACCTGGGCGGGCTTCTGGATCTGATGGCCAGCCGTAGCGGTCTCTACTGGCGAATGGATAATGGAACTATCGTGTTCTATCTGATGGAAACCCGGACCTATTCGCTGGCCATGCTGAACACTAAAACGTCCAGCACGTCGAGCGTCAGCTCAGGGACGACCAGCAGTATGGGAGCCACCAGTGGTACAGATAACTCCGCCTCCGGCGAATCTACAACCTCCCAAAGCACAACCACGGGGCAGGAATACGATTTGTATGCTGATCTGCGAAAAGCTGTGGAGTCGATGCTGACCCCGAACAAAGGTCGCTACTGGCTGTCCTCCTCCAGCTCATCACTGATTGTGACAGACACGCCGTCAGTACAAGCCGCTGTGGCCCGTTATGTGAACGAGCAAAATCTCATCATGAACAGGCAGGTAGCCCTGAATGTTGAAGTCCTGAGCGTCGGTAACTCACGAAACGAAGATTTCCGGATTGACTGGAACCTGGTGTACAAGTCACTGCACTCTGCTGGCGCCACGCTTAACAACGCGACGGGGGATCTCACTGGTGGTATTTCTGCCGGCGCGTCCATTCTTGATACCGCTACTGGTAATGCCGCGAAGTTTGCTGGCTCCAGCCTTCTGCTGAAAGCGTTGTCAGAACAGGGCGATGTCAGCGTCGTCACTTCTCAGTCCAGTACCGTGACTAACCTGACGCCCGTGCCTATTCAGATGGCAGATCAGACGGTCTATGTAGCGCAGTCGGCTACAACGACAACCACCGATGTCGGCGCCACTACAACGCTGACTCCTGGGATGATCACCACCGGTTTCAACATGACCCTGTTACCGTTGATTCAGGAAACAGGTAACGTTCAGCTACAGGTAAACTTCAACCTGTCAGATCCACCGACCATCCGTAACTTCACGTCAAAAGACGGGAACTCTTACATCGAGATGCCATATACCAAACTGCGCTCTCTGAGCCAGAAGGCAAATCTCCGGGCCGGGCAATCGCTGATCCTTACTGGTTTTGATCAGAACAATACCTCCGTCAATAAATCCGGCACCTTTACGCCAGGGAACCCGCTCTTGGGCGGAAGTCAGTCAGGTAAAAACGAACGGACCACCCTGGTCATCGTGATCACACCGACATTCCCGCAAAGTTCCGGAGGCTGAAATGAAGGATGAGGATTACCTGTTTACAATCCGGGATGGAAAATCCCGCAGCCGTTACTGGCTGGCGGGGATGGACTGGGCGCCAACGGAAAAACAGAAATTTCGGCTGCCGTCATTTCAACTAAGAAAATCACGTTCCGGAAGAACAGACGGCGTTGGCGTCCACACCTCAACCGGACAATTCAATACACGGGAAAAAGGGCAATCAGTCGCAGGGAGTGGCAGATTGCCCGTCCGTTATCGACGTCACCAGCTCTTTTCGCTGGCACTCGCGTTCTGTGCCAGCACACGAAATGGATACGGCATTTATCGGCTGAGTAGTACCGACTTCGTGTTTCTGGCCAGTATTAATGGTGTGCCTGCCGTCACTGCCGATAAAACAGGGAGTGCGGACAAAATGCAGGAGCTGCTGACACTGTTCCTGAGCATGAACGAACCGCCCCCAGAAGGCTGGGACTGTCTGGCATCAGTGGAAACCCCCCTTGATGCTAACAGTCTCTTTGCCGGACTATCTGCACGCAGGCGACAGCAATGCCGTGTGCATGTAGATGGGCTCCGGAGACAGCGCTGGTTACTGGCTTGCGCGATACTGCTGCTCGGCTCAGGCGCCATTGCCTGGTGGCAGACGACCACACCACCGGAGGAACCGGTACTCACCGCTGAAGAAATACAGGCCAGGGCGCGCGCAATGTTCGCCAGTCAGGCAAAACCTAAGGTTTTGCCTCATCCCTGGGCACGCGAGGTAACAGCCCAGGCTCTGATCGAGGATTGTCAGAGAAAGACCGATCCGGCGCTACATGTTCTGGGGAGCTGGAAACTGGCATCCGGGACCTGCTCTCCTGACGGGATAACCCTTTTGTACCAGATTATGCCCGGTGGCACAGTTGAAGGGTTTCTCGCTCGCAGTCAGGAGGTCTTCGGTGTCACGCCATTATTCAATCTCAAGGAGGGGGGGCGGGAAGCCCGAATTTCATTACCGCCCCCGGACAGACCACTCAGAGATGAAGCAGTGCCTGACAGTTCATTGCAGCTCATCCCCATCCTCTCCTGGTTCCAGCGTCAGCAAATCACACTCAACATCATCGATGTAGCCATGCCTCCAGTCCTGCCGGGGTCGAACGGAGAACCGCCTCCTGTGCAGGACTGGCAGGAATACGCGTTTAGTTTTTCCGCGCCCCTCCCCGCCATCATCTTATTCGACGGTCTGGATGAAACTGGTATCCGACTTACCCGTTTAACATTCGAGCTGAACGGAAGTGCGTTCAGCTATACCACTGAAGGTAAAATTTATGCGTCAGCAAAGTAAATTTCTTCGGCAGGCGACACTCTGGCTCCTGCTGTCAATATTCGGGCCTTTACCCGTTCAGGCCTCTCAGTCAACGAACCAACAGGTATCACAGCCAGCAGGGAATCTGACACCCGGTGTGACAAAAGGGCAGCTTGAACAGCTGCATATACGAAACGTTATTCTTCAGGCAGAAGTTCAGGGGGCGCAACTGCAGCGCCAGCTTGAGGAAAATCAATCCAGCGCCAGCACTCCTGCCACCGCTCTTCCCGGTGCCTCCTTCGGCGATACTTCACTGCCCGGTCAGCCTGCACGCCCGGTTACCATGAATAATCGCCCTGTCGTTCTTGAGATTAACGGCCGCGATAAAAACCTCCGCGCCACACTGCAACTCCAATCAGGACAGTCATTGGTTGTATCGCCGGGAAGCCGTATTCCAGGGATGGAGAGCACAGTCAAGAGCATTACGCTAGCCGGCGTCACACTCAGCGATGGCACACTGCTTGCCTTTGGGGACTAACCATGAGCGCTATTACTGCAGAATCTCTTCTGCTGTTTGATGACGGTGACAGGAAAGAAATCCTCATCGATACCAACCAGCGAGGCGTCCCAAGTGTACAGGCCGCGCTGATGGACTTAATGAACAAACACCCGGGGATCAAACATCGGTTTGTCACTCTCTCAGACTTACGAGAGGCACGGAAAAAGCAGGAAGCTCAACCGCAGGCCAGCGCCAAGACAGGATTAACTCTGGCAGACCTGGATGGAGACAGCAGCCAAAGTGAGCAACGGATCCTGAACTATTTTTCAGTGGCCAAAAAGCTCGGTTCCTCAGATATTCACTTTCTGATTTCTGATTCGCTCTTCCAGGTCAAAATGCGTGTCCACGGCTATTTACATGTGGTGGATGAACGTCGGCGGGAGGAAGGAATGTCCCTCTGTGCCACCTGTATTCTCTCGATGTCGGATGTGTCAGAAACCAGCTTCTACCCACACCGGGAACAGGATGCACGACTCTCCCCGGCCATGATGCGGAAAATAGGACTGTTTGGTGCCCGCTACAGTCACCGTCCAACTGGCGATGGGCTGATTGCGGTTATGCGACTTATTCCGGATGACGGTAACAACGTACCTGACTTCCTGCAACTGGGTTATCTACCCGAACAAATCAAGCTGCTTAAACGCATGATTGACCGACCTGAAGGGAAGATCATCCTCTCGGGACCAACTGGTTCCGGTAAATCCACCACACTCCGTACCGCCTGCCGTGTATATCTGGATACCAACCCCGGGCAACACCTTCTGACCATCGAAGACCCACTTGAGGGGCAGGTCGTGGGAGCAGTTCAGACACCGATCATCTGCGACAAATCAGATGAGGAAGCAGTACGTATCGCCTGGGGAAAAGCTATCTCGTCAGCGCTGCGACTGGATCCGGACGCCATTATGGAGGGTGAAATGCGTGACCTTGTCTCGATGCTGGCCACCATTTATGCCGCCCAGACCGGGCACCTGGTGATGACCACCCTGCACACAAACTCAGCACTTGGCATCCCGGAGCGTATGGTTACGCTCGGTGTTAACGAAAATCTGTTGTGTGATGCCCAACTTTTAATCGGGCTAATCAGTCAGCGTCTGGTACCCACGCTATGTCCAGAATGTCGTATATCCTGGCAGGATAAGGTCAACACCTTAAGTGAGGAGGAAAAGAACTGGCTGGAGAAATACTGCAATATTGAAGGCGTCTGCTCGACCGACAGGCTCTATTTCCATAACCCGGACGGGTGTGAAGCATGCACACAGGTGGTGGAGATCAACGGCCAGGTGCGTGGCAAAGTCGGTCAGGGTATCAGGGGACGTACCGTCATTGCCGAGGTTATCGAGACCAATAACCGTCTTTTTAAACTGCTGAAAACTGACGGCAAGGTCGCGGCTCGCCAGTTCTGGATAAACAACATGCAGGGGATCAGTCGTGTCCGGCACGTTCTGCATAAAATCAACGAGGGGCTGGTCGACCCGCTGATGGCCAACCGGATCATTCCACTCGATGAAGATGAACGTCTGGAGGTGGATGATGCGTGAAATGCACTTCCTGAAACGACTCCGATATAACCTGGTTCGTAAGACGTTCAGCGGTCAGTATCGTGTTCAGTTCTATGATGCGCTGCGGTTTCTGATTGAAAACCGGCAGAAACTAAAGCCTTCACTGGAGAAAATGCGCAATGCATGGACGAACTTCGGCCAGAACTGGCATCCCTACGTTGAGCTGACGGACGACTGTATTGATGCGTTAAGGGAAAACAGCGGCGAAAAAACGCTGGAGCGTACACTCACCCGGTGGCTACCTGCCGCAGAAGCATCCGTTATAAGCGCCGGCATACGCAGTGAGTCACTTCCACGCTCACTAAGATACGCCTGTGCCCTGACCCACGCGGGTAAGCGTATTCGCGCAGCTGTATGGCAGATGGCCATCTATCCGATTGGTTTTGCCATCATGTTGTCCAGTTCCATCTATGTACTGAATGCCGAGCTACTTCCCACGCTGACAGAAATCAGCCCGCCAGAGAACTGGACCGGGGCGCTAGGGTTTCTTTACGGGATCTCAGTGTATTTCAGTGAGTATGGAGTGATAACCGGCATCGCCGCCACCGCTTTAATTATCTGGACGGTCTGGTCACTCCCGCGCTGGCATCGCCCTGACAGGCTTCGTCGTATATTCGACGGGCTGATGCCATGGTCGGTTTATAAGGATATTCAGGGCGCGACCTTCCTGTTGAACATCGGTGCACTGCTACAGTCCGGCGTAAGAACCAAAGACGCGCTGGAGATCCTGCTGGAAACGGCATCCCCCTGGCTTGCTGTGCGTATTGATGCGATTACCGAACATGTGCGTGAAGGTAAACATTTCGGACTGGCTCTGAAGGACTGTGGTTACGATTTTCCGTCGCAGGAAGCGGCCAACTTCCTCTCCCTTTTGCAGGGTGATGGAGACGATGAAATCATCATTAACTACGGACAGCGCTGGCTTGAACAAACCCTGGAGCGCGTAGCAAAGCGCGCTGTTGTAATCCGCGGACTCATGTTCCTGGCAATGATCCTGATGCTTCTGCTTCTGGTCCTTGTCGTTATGGATATTAATGCCCTTAACAGCTCGTCGGGCTCTTTTTAAATGAGGAAACATCATGCAATTTAATTCTGAACCAACTTCTCAGCCATACAAACCAACTAAGGCGCTTTCGCAACACCGCGGCTGGGGCTTCCTGGAGCAGGGCAGCATCGCGCTAATCGTACTGGTCGTCATCGGGATCGTCCTGGCGGGATACTTCGCCCTCAAAAATAACGTCAACGTAGGTAAGGAGTCGTCGAACATTCAGTCGCTCATCACAAGCACCCAAAACATGATGAAAGGAGGAGATGGATACACATTCACTTCCGGTGCCAAAATGATGGGCTCGCTTATCCAGATGAAACTTCAGCCTAAAAGTATGACTGTACGTGGTACCCCCTCTTCCGGGACTGCCACGCTTTATAATGGATGGGGTGGAGCCGTGACACTGTCACCTGTCACAGTCTCCGGGTTCTCAAATGGGTTCTCTTTGACCTACGAAATGGTTCCTCAGGGCGCCTGCGTCTCGCTAGTCACACAACTCAGTCGCGCCAAAATTGCTGATGCGATCACCGTCAACTCCACGGCGCACAGTGATGGGGTCGTGACAACTGAAGAAGCCAGCGCGCAATGCACAGCTGACAATGGCAGCACAGGTACCAACAAGCTGATCTTCACGATGAACAGCTAAGGAGACAACATGCGGAGAGAACGCATTCTCTCCTGCCACCTGTTAATGACGCTGCTCATTCTGTCCTTTTCCTCCGGCCCATTGATGGCCAGCACGAACTCCCCGCCTGCGACTTTTGATGCCTGCTTTAACAATGCCGGTGCCCGATACCAGATCGAGCCACTGCTGCTTAAGGCTGTGGCCAAAGGGGAGTCCTCGTTCCGTCCATGGGTCACAAATACCAACCGGGATAAAAAGGGTAATCCGGTCAGCACGGACTATGGGTTGATGCAGATTAACTCAACCCATGTGCCGAAGCTCGTCCGGATGGGTGTCATCCAGGGGGCAGAAGACCTGCTGAAGCGCCCCTGTCTGAACATTCAGATAGGGGCGTGGATCCTGGCCAGCCACTTTCAGGTATGTGGTGTGACCTGGAATTGCCTCGGGTCTTACAACGCTGGATTCCGTAAGGATCGGCACGAAACTCGTGAGCAATATGCCAACCGTATCTGGGGGTTCTATCTGGAGCTGAAAGGTCTTCGAGTCTGTCGACAGGTGAAAGGAAAGCGAATATGCGAACCATCATAGTTACGAGTCTGACGACAGCATGGAGTCTGCCGTTACTACTGGGGTTCGCACTCCTTGGCAGAGGCCTGATGTGCCGCGTGCTCGAATTTCTGGAAGAGCACCCGATAAACGTTAAGGGACAGAAAACAACCTTGACGGCAGGGATTTGGCTCTTCGCTACTTTCAGTATGATCGCCGCCCTTGCACCGGTTCCTGTTGCTGATCGGGCAGCTGCCATAGTGATGATGGCCTTCCTTCTTCAGGCCGGGAGCACAGACGCAGTCAGTGGATATCTGCCACGAACCTTCACAGTACGGCTTTTACTTGGGGGATTGCTCTGGGGAGCAGCATCAGACGTTTCAGTTGAAGGTATATCTACACAACTGGCGGAGATCGCAGCAACAGTCAGTCTGATGGCGCTACTGAGTGTCCTGGTAAACCGGGGCACTCAGCGTCTGGGTCAGGGAGATTTATGGCTGATAACTGGCCTGACTGCCTGGATGGGGGGGAAAGATGCTGCCCTGGTCACTCTGTTTGGAGCAGCAGCCTTTGTTCTCTGGCTGTTAACCTGGCATGTATCGGGGAAAAAAGAGGGACCGCTGGGACCCTGGCTTTGTCTTAGCGGGAGTATTTTCCAGCTCACTCTTCTGTATCAACCTGTATGGATATCGATTCTATGAAAAAGCATGATCGTGGCTGGGCAAATCTTGATGTCGCTCTGTCGCTCCTGGTTGTGATGGCAATGGCCGTCTTTGGGCTCACTAAATACAAGGACTGGCAACAGGAGAAAAACTGGCAGGTTGAAGCAGCCCATATCAGTACCTACGCAGCAGCAGCGCGTGGCTACGTCGGGCGAAACTATGCGACGCTGTTAAGTGCAACCAGCACTACCGCGCCGACAGTGATCACCACAGCCATGCTTAAAAATACCGGTTTTCTGCCGTCCGGTTTTACCGAAACAAACAGCCAGGGCCAGCGTATGAACACGTACCTGGTCAGAAACGGGCAAAACACGGAATTGTTGCAGGGAATGGTGGTATCAAGCGGTGGAAGTGTATATCCGGCCAAAGCATTGAGGCTGATATCGCGGGATATCAAAACCGGATTCGGAGGATACATCGATGACGGTAAAACTGCCACTGGTGCCTTACGGACGTGGAAAATCCCGCTGAGTAGCTACGGAGCTAGTTCCGGAAACGGGCATATCGTCGTGCTTCTCTCAACAGATGAGTTATCTGGTGCACAGGAGGATAACGACAGGTTGTACCGTTTTCAGGTTAATGGCCGCCCCGACCTGAACAAGATGCACACAGCCATCGATATGGGTGGAAATAACCTGAACAGCGTTGGCACCATTAATGGACAGACAGGAGCATTCAGTGGAAATGTAAGTGGTTCAAACGGAATATTCACCAGTAACGTCAGCGGAGCGAACGGTAATTTCACCCAAAATATTACAGCGGGAGCACAAGTAAAAGGAGCTACGGTACGTGCCGAAAGCGACATCAGCGCAGGACGAAATATTACGGCAACAAACGAGGTATCTGGTGCCACAGTTAAAGCGTCAGGCAACCTTTCGGCTGGCGGTGTTTTGCAACTGGGTCAGGTCAACGTTGCAGGCATGGCCTGTTACCCTAACGGGCTGATAAGCCGTGATGCCAATGGCGGCGTACTTTCCTGTCAATCCGGTGCGTGGGTATCTCCAGGAATTGGACGTCCCGGATACTACTGCCGCAGAACATCCTTTGATAAAGGTCGGTCTGATGACTATGTGGGATTCACCCCACGAACGGATGATAGGTGTCCCGTCATCCAACCTGGACAGGAACCCAATGGTTACTGTAGCTGTATGAAAATCATACTGGATTATTAACCTGTCAATCCGGTGCGTGGTCTGGGATGGGTATTGGCGAGACCCTGTACACGATTCTGTGTAAATGCCTTTTCTCAGAAGTGACCGTCCAGGCGGTCACCGAACTCGATAATAAAGCGGCTCATTGCCATACGCCAGTCCCTCAGCGGCATCGTCCATTTCTGTGAGGCCGCCTGGATTGCCAGCCACACCACCTTTTTCACCGCGTCGTCCGTCGGGAACACCTTACGCTTTTTGATAGCATGCCGGATCACGCTGTTCAGTGATTCTATGGCGTTGGTGGTGTAGATGACTTTGCGGATGTCTGCCGGGTAAGCGAAGAACGTCGCCAGGTTGGCCCAGTTTGCCTGCCAGCTTCGGCTTATCTGCGGATAGCGGCTGTCCCAGGCTGCGGCGAACGCTTCCAGCGCCTGCTGGCCTGCTTCTTCCGTCGGTGCCTGGTAAATCGCTTTCAGGTCGCGGGTGACGGCTTTGTAGTCCTTCCAGGAGACGAACCGCAGGCTGTTGCGCACCATATGCACGATGCACAGCTGGATGCGGGCCTCCGGATACACCGCGTTGATGGCGTCCGGGAAACCTTTCAGGCCGTCAACGCAGGCAATGAGGATATCGTTCAGGCCACGATTCTTCAATTCTGTCAGCACATTCAGCCAGAACTTCGCCCCTTCATTTTCGGCCAGCCACATCCCCAGCAACTCTTTCTGGCCTTCGATATTAATGCCCAGCGCCAGGAACACTGATTTATTGATGACACGACTATCCTGTCGGACTTTCAGGACGATACAGTCAAGATAAACAATGGGATAGACTGCATCCAGCGGACGATTTTGCCATTCGACAACCTGCTCCATGACCGCATCGGTGACCTTTGAGACCAGCGCGGGTGAGACATCCGCGTCATACAACTCTTTGAACGCGGCGGCGATCTCGCGTGTGGTCATCCCTTTGGCATACAACGATAAAATCTGGTTATCCATGCCGGTAATGCGGGTCTGGTTTTTCTTCACCAGTTGGGGTTCGAAGGAGCCATCACGATCGCGTGGGGTACGTAGTTCCAGAGGGCCATCGCCGGTGGTAACGGTCTTTGTGGAATAGCCGTTACGGGAATTAGCCCCCAGTTTGGGCTGATTTTTATCGTAGCCCAGATGGTGGGACATTTCGGCGTTGAGAGCCGCCTCAACGCTGATTTTCTTCAGCAGGCGATCGAACTGGTTGAGATCGTCAGGGGTTTTGAGATTTTTGGCCAGTTCGTTAGCCAGAGCCTGCAACTGTTTTTCGTCCATAAATTAACCTGCTTTTGATGTTGGATTGAACATATCAAAATCAGGCAATTACACAAATTTATGTACAGACTCATTGGCGACGTTTCTTTCTCTCAAACGGTCAGGCAAGGACAGTCCGTCAATATTGGTGTTCATACCTTCTGTGCTTTGTCGCAGGCATCATATGACTACAACAACTGGCGCTCTTGCCAGATAACACGTAATAGCGATAGTTCCTGGCAATTAACAGGTGCCAACGTTGGAAATGGTGAAGCGACATGCCGGGCTGTTTGCTTTTGAAGGATATCTCATTTACTGGAGCATATAGCAAATACGGTGAGCTCCTCCCTTGGGCAAGCAGCTGCCCATCCATTCCCATTAGGATTTGACCATTTAAGCCTTTCCTTACCACTGGGATTACATTGAGCGCCGCCGCCAGTCAGATGTTCGTCACTGTTGCAGCTAACAGATATGGTTTCATACCCGGAATTTACCCTTGTAACAGTTTTAACACTGCTTCCACTCCAAGTACCGGATTGACAGTTACCAATCCAGACACATTGCAGTCTCACTGCCGTCCTTAACGTTGATTCGCCAAGACCCGTCAGACAATCTCTCAACACCTCTCCAACTGTCATCGCGGTCGTTTTCATTACCGTACTGAGAAGTACAGAAATCGTGAACTCCGATACCGTAATAGTTGTGTGACGAGTTGTAGTTTGTATACGTGTATTCCGTCATTTTTGGTTTACCTGCAGAAGAACTCCAAGTACCGGATTGACAGTTCTGCACTCAGTCGATACAGCTAACCCAACAACGTTGCGTGCTGCTGCCATTGTAACCAACCATACTAAGGAGCCAGGACGAACCTGACGGGTAGATTTGGCATGTACCATTGTCACCAGCGGACATTAACCCGGAAACTAAACAGTATTTATGAGCCCCGGGAATCTGGTAAGTAACCCCTCTGGTGGATGTTGTTTCCCAAACTCCCATTTCTACATAACGCCCAGAATTTGAGGCTTGCCACGCACCGGATTGACAGTGTTATTGCATTTTTCGCGCAAGGCTTTATTTTCTTCGCCTTTTTGGGAGTAATAATGTCTTCTGTTGCGCGTTTAAGAAAAATGTCCCTCAGTCGGGGACTCGATAAATATTACGAGTCGGTATCAGTTCACAAAAAGGGCCATCTTCAGGAATTTTACCGGGTCAATGTGATTAAACGGCACCCACTGGCCAGCCGGAACATGGATGAGATCACCACAGTTGATATTGCAGCCTACCGTGATGAAAGGCTGACGCAGTGCAACCCCAGGACTGGGAACCCTATCTCTGGCAATACAGTAAGGCTTGAACTGGCGCTGTTATCATCACTTTTTGGAATTGCACGAGTGGAATGGGGGACATGTCGTAGCAATCCGGTCGAACTGGTGCGTAAACCTAAAGTATCCAAAGGTCGCGATCGCCGCCTGACATCCAGTGAAGAGCGCAGACTGTCCCGTTATTTCCGCGAACGAAACTTAATGCTGTATATAATTTTTCATCTCGCGCTTGAGACAGCCATGCGCCAGGGTGAAATCCTTAACCTGCAATGGGAATACATTGACCTGCAGCACGGCGTAGCACATCTGCCCGATACCAAGAATGGCTCATCGCGAGATGTTCCTCTCTCACGTAAGGCTCGTAACATCCTTCAGATGATGCCGGCCCAGCTAAAAGGTAAGTTGTTTTCCTATACGTCATCCGGTTTCAAAAACGCCTGGCGAAATGCTCTCAAGGAACTCTCTATCGAAAATCTGCATTTTCATGATCTTCGGCACGAGGCCATCAGCCGTTTCTTCGAACTCGGTACGCTGAACGTTATGGAGGTCGCAGCTATATCAGGCCACCGCTCGATGAATATGCTAAAGCGCTACACCCATCTGAGAGCTTACCAGCTGGTCAGCAAGCTGGACGCGCGACGGCGCCAGACTCAAAAGATCGCCCCCTACTTCGTGCCCTATCCTGCCCAGGTTGAGCAGGACAGCGAAGAGTCAGGTGACATCAAGGTAATGCTATGCGATTTCGAAAATCTGACGGTATCAGCGCCTACTCGCGAACTTGCATTGGCCCGCGCCAGCGAACTGCTACTGCGGACACTGGCTCTTGCAGCCCAGCGCGGCGAACGAGTCCCCGCGCCGGGGGAGCTTCCTGTCAGGACAAACAATCACATCATGATATGTCCGCTTAACCCCGACCAGGCACTGTCGGCCCTGGTATAACTTTTCTTCTGGAGGGGCTGTGTTTTTGATTCTCCTTTCAGCGGTACCACTAACGCTACTGCTGTATTGCCCGATAATGACAATCGTCAGTGCCGTGACGCCCTGGAAAGGGTTCCGAACGGCCTTGGTTCGACATCGTAAGAAGCATTACACAACCCTACATCTGTCGACATTTGACCGGGTTGGCCATCTTAATCTCCGACGTGCGGCACGCTTTCACCGGAGCTTTCTGGCCACGTTGCAGCTGGCGCTACAAAGAGACAGCACGCCGGTGTACTTCACATCCCATCTGATGCGACCGGCACACCTGAAAAGCATGACTATCCTGATGTCAAAAATGGGGGAAACGCACCGCTGGCGCAGCACCACAGTCACGATACCTCCAGCCATCAGAAACGGGATACGGCTGCAAACATTTTTACAGGAATGGCGCTGGATAACCGTACCTGAAACCGGCGTGCTTGTACTCATTCGGCCGCGCCGGAAAGAGCGCTAAAAAAGCAAATACACAAACGTAATTAAAACGAACACGCAAACGCAGTCGATCTACACGATCGAATTAACTCGTTATACATACGCGTCACGATTAATTATTCTTTAACCCACTGAGTAACAAAGTTTAATTTCACTTAAGGGGGCCATGTGGCAAACAGTCTTACAGCAATTTTCACCTCGCTTCTGGCGCTCCCCGACCTTGATCGGAACAGGATTGCAGAACTGCTTCAGCGCAATGATAAGAAGCCCATGCAGACCACATCACTTCGGTTGCGACCTGGTACCCGTCAACTGATTGATGAGCTGTCAGGCAAAATTGGAGTTTCTCAGTCAGAGTTGCTGAATATGGTAATTGAAGGCTCTTTTCGCGATATCTTCCTGCCATTCAGTAATACTGCAATCAGCGTTATAGACCGCTTTGAGCTACTGATGCAGTCACACGAGCTTAGCCCGACGGACATCGCAGAACTGCTGTCGTCATGGAATGTTCGGGTTAGTGTGCTACAGGACAGGGAACGTACAATGGACTATCTGTCCACCCCGCTTCTCCAGGCGCTCGCTGACTGGTTTTTCGTTTCGCCTGGCTGGTTGCTTGGAAGCAACGTTCCACCTGTCGACACAGGCAGCGCGAGTCATCAATGGCCACAAACGGAAGAAACTTTCCGGGAGGTAATTATTCCTTCAGCCGAAAACAATAATGACAGCATTATTTTCTGGAAGACTGAAAATACAACTGAGGATAAAGATCAGGAACGAAACGGCATATTAATTAAGAAGAAAATATCTTCATCTCAGCTGACATATTTTCCGGTGCTATCCATTATTACGCGCACCCTGAATACAGAGCAGGAATGCTGGAAAGAGCGACTCCTCAGGGAACACGCAGCAACAGGTACTATCCGCCCCGTCACCTTAGGTGCAGGGCTGGCAACAGCACTTGAACACGGAACAACGTTACCCGTACTTATATTCAGACAGCTTTAAACCACGCTGAAAATCTGAATTAAAAAAGAAAAAGAAAATTTTGATGCTGCCGCATCAGGACCTTCTTTTGCCCTAAATCCAGACAGGACTACAGGAAATTTACTTATGAAAAAGACTCACATTGCAAAAACACTGATATCTTCCGCCGTCATGATGGCATTTCATGCAGGAGCAGCAACCTCTTATATGGAAGCCCGCAGCGATGCGATGGGCGGGACTGGCGTAGCTTCCGCACATTACGGTACAGCTGCCTTATCCAACCCGGCACTCCTGACGAAATTTGGCGCGAACGATGACTTCAGCCTGGTGCTGCCGTCCGTAGGTGTCCAGGTAGCAGACCCAGATAATGCCATCGATAATACCGATGACGTAAAGGATCTGTGGAACAATTTTGACAATGCAGTTGACCGCCAGAGCGGTGTCAGCGAAAGTGCAGCCGCATTACGCAACAAGCTGGAAGACCTGAAGGACGTAAAAGCAAACGGACAGGTCGGGGCATCTGTCATTGCTACCACTCCTAATAAGGTGCTTCCATTTGCGGTTGTCGTGAAGTCCTGGGGCACCGTTTCCGTAAACGGCAAGGTCAGTGATCACTGATCTACAGTATCTCGATAATATCGCCAGCGGCGCCATCCCGTCAGATATGGTAGACAAGGATGCACTTACGTCCCGCGCTTATGGTCGGGCTGCCGTTATCACCGATGTCGGTGTGGCTATGGCGCACGAATTTGAAACAGCGGGACATAGCTGGTCACTGGGGATCACGCCCAAGTATCAACGCATCGATCTTTTCAACTACAGCGCAAAGGTAAACGACTTCGACAAAAATGACCTGAATTCGGATGACTACCGCAATACTAAAACCGGATTTAACGCCGACATCGGTCTGGCAACAAACCTCGGCGACAACTGGATGCTGGGTCTCGCGGTACAGAACATCATCGCCCGCACCGTTGACACTAAAGCAGTGAATGGTGAGAAAGAAACATTCAAAGTAAAACCACAGGCCACTGCAGGCGTGGCATGGAGTAACAGTATCCTGACCACCGCTCTCGATGTGGATCTGACCGAAGCCAGCCGCTTTGAGCGAGATGACAAACGCCAGTTCGCCAGTGTGGGTGCCGAGCTGAATGCCTGGAACTGGATGCAGGTACGCGCGGGTTATCGTCAGAACATGGTCTCCAGCGAGGGCAACGCTTTCACTGCGGGTCTGGGCTTCTCTCCTTTCGACGTAGTACATCTGGACCTGACCGGTATTGCAGGAACCGATCGTACCTACGGTGCGGTCGCACAGTTGCAGTTCACGTTCTGATAGTTTAGGGGAAGCCCGCAATGGGCTTCCTCTGCCGTTTCTTTGTGTGTTATCCCCTGTGCACTGGCTGTAATCCCCCCGAACTTTCTCCCGCTGAGACCGTTGAAGATGAAATCTTTCCGATATGTACATGTATTGCATCAGATCAGCAGTGTTGCTTTCAGCAGCCTGATAACTGCGCCAGCCACCGGGTTTTTTATTCTGTTCATGTTATTTGGATTCAACCACTCGCTCGCCGACACCTTCCTTGAACAGGCCCGATCACTTACCGGTGATGCACCACCAGGCATGGTAAGAGAATGTAAACAATCAAACGATAGCGGCCCGCCATCTCCTCTTGTAATGCCTCAGGTATGCAAAACGGTATTAATTGGTGAGGATGACTGGAAAGAGCGTGTTGACGATACCATCAGGCAGTTTTATCTCACTTTCTCTGTATTCGGACTTTTATTCTGGATGACCGCAAATAATCAACCATCTGAATTAATTGGCTGGATACGCAGGAAAAGTAAACATCAAAATTAACGGCATCATAAGCCTCGCCCACTGAATCTTCTGGCTTTAATCTCCGTCGCCCCCCGGCAAGGTAACTACCATGAATTATTTAATGCTTCCCGGCGTGTTGGCCATCTCCCTGCTCGCCGGCTGCCAGTCCTGGACTACGCCATCAACGTCTCCAGTTTCTCCTTCCCCCGACCGTTACGGCGCGGCCTCATCCGTTGCCGTTACCCGTCACACACAGTATCAGATGTGGAATAACGGTGTCTGGTCCGGTTCGAAAACCGCGCCATCATCCATGGAGATCATTCGATCCAACAGCGCTGACGTCTCTTTCGACTGGGAAGGTGATGCTGTGGAGCTACTGGATGAACTGGCGCGGGCACGTGGCCTGCAGTTCAACTACAGCGGCGTTCGCCTGCCCTTGCCCGTAACATTGCACGTTCGTGGCATGACGTTCAGCAATGTGTTGCGCGTTATCGAAGCGCAGACCGCATGGCGCGCAACCCTGAATCAGTACCCTGGGCTGCTCCAGCTCAACTTCATGCAACCGGAGACCAGAAAGAAATGAAATGCTTTCTCTTGTTACTATTCCCTGCTCTGCTCCTGACTGGGTGTGCAGGAGAGCGGCCGGCTTCACCGACAGATACAGGGGCACCACCTCCGGATATGCAGGCCTGGCTCAACCCGGAGCGACAAAGACCAGCAGGTCTGTCCGAAACGCGCTGGCAGATGCTTACTGATGCTGGCAGAACACTGGGATTCCGAGGAGGAAAATCCCAGCGGGCATGGGAGTTAACCCAGGCACTCAACGCCCGCGAATCCACCCTCAATGCCCTTTACGATTTCCGTCCACTTATCAGCCCTGAAGGCTGGCTTCCTCCGGTTATTGATGAAGCGCAGGACGTAGCACACATCACTCCTGATCAAATTCGCACAGCCTCAAAAGTCTGGACCATCATCCGACCGGAGCGATTCGTCAGTAACCCGCCCAGCTGGCGCAGCTGGTTACTACGCGGTCTGGCCACCACGGCAACCCCTGGCACAGAAGGTCTGGTTGTGCCGGAAGACAGCGCCCAGAGAAAGGTCTGGGAAGACGCACTGAAAAAAGGCTGGCAGGAAGGTCGCGAAAATGCCGATCTGACCTTTGAGGCCAGCATGAATCAACTCACCCGGGACTATCGCGGCATGATGCTTTATTCCCTGCTCTGGCGACGGGGCATGATTTCTCGGCCGGAAGTCACCGAGCAGCAGCAGACTGTTACTGGCAGTGGTCAGAAGCTCGTTACCGGCGATCGTGTTCGCCGACTCAAATCACATGCCTCGTTTGAGCTACAGAAATCACGCTGGCGCCCGTCCGTTACCATCCAGTAAGGAGTTTTCCTCGTGAACATATCAGCTATCCCTGACTCGTTCGGGCTTTTCCCGTTCAGCGGTGCCTATACCGCCGACGAGTTCAGGACATTTTTTGCCTGGTGTTCGGCACATGGAGTCAGTGATGTGGATCTGGTTGGCGGCTCACCAGTTTCAGTGAGTCGTTATGGCCGACGTGAGAGAGTCTCAGACACCATACTGCCGAATATCATGCTGGGAAATATGCTTGACGACCTGCTGGGGCCAGAAGTGCGCCCCCGAGTGCAGGGTGGAAGACCGCTGGACAGAGCCATTCAAATCGACGGCGACATGCATGGGCGATATGGCCTGGAAAGGGGGGAACGCGTGCGGCTACGCGCGCACATCATCCAGGGGACATCTGCCCGGGAAGAAAAGGCTCTCTCCGTCACTCTGCGTGTGATCCCCCACATCATTCCCGATTTTCTGAAGCTGGGTATCGAGCCCGATCTGGCGGCGGCAATGCTGCCAAAAACCGGGCTGGGTCTTATTTGCGGTGAAACGGGTTCGGGTAAATCAACGTTGCAGGCGTCGTTGTATCGCCACTGCCAGGACACACAGCCCGATCGCAAAATTGTGACCTACGAAGATCCAGTAGAGTACATTCTCGGCCGCCCCGACGACCTTCTGCCGCCGCATCAGGCTCAGGTAAGACGTGACGTCGCAAGTTTTGCAGATGGGCTTCGCTCCGCAATGCGCCGAAACCCGGAGGTCATCGGTATCGGGGAAATTCGTGACACGGAAACAGCAGAGGCTTCTGTCCAGGCCGGTGAAAGCGGACATTTAACCATCGGTACACTGCACTCTAAATCACCAGGTGAAACCCTGAACCGACTGCTTGGTCTGTTCCCGCCTCAGATTCGTGATGCACGCGCCTGGGAGATGCTTGGGATGTTACGGTTTATCGTAGTCCAGGTACTTGTCAGAACGACAGACGGCAAACGCCGGGCTCTCCGGGAATACATCGTCTTCGACGATGAGCTACGCGATGCACTACAGAATCTCCCGTCAGAGAAGTGGCCGGCCCACATCGATAACATCCTGAGACTGGAGAAAAGGCGCATTGTCGATCAAGTGCGTGAAGGTTACGTAACGGGTGATATAGACAGACACGAAGCGGCACTCTACCTACCGACACAGGAGCTTAGACATTGAAACGAGAAGGATTCTGGCGCTATGCCACCCCGCCTGTCACCTTTTTTGGTATCCCGCTGCCGTTCCTGTTGCTGTATCTGGTCTGGTTTCGCTGGCCGTCCATGAAGACGCTGTATATCTGTTCCGCCATTCTGGGATTCTTTGTTGCCCTGAATTTCTTTGGCTGGAGTGTACGGGCTATCTGCCTGCGCGTAATAAGTACCTTCAGGGGAAAGATTGCCTCCGGTCGCCCCTGGTGGTACCGGCATTTTGTTGAAAAACCACGAGACTGGACTGGTCTCTGAACCCGATGTAACCCGTTCGTTCCCCATAGCGCTCCCGCGCTACTCCCTCAATATCTTCCAGGAATGTGACCATGCAAAAAAGTCACCGCGTATGGCTTGCCGTACCTCACGAAGAGAAGGACGACGCCATCAACGCCCACCCGCGTCTCAGCGATGGGCAGAAAGCCCTTAAATGGGACGATGAGCACCGCCTCTGGTATGCCCGACCAGGAGCCGACCTGACCAGGTTCGAGCGATGGATGCCCCGCCCCCATGAACTGTCGATGAATGCGGACGATCCGGTAACAGAGTTTGCTCAAAAACTTGAAGAAGCAGGACTGCTGGTTAAGGGGCTCCCCGTGATGGATGGAAGCCTTCAGCGCGTACCGACGAAACAGGACAAGAAAGGTTCGAAAAGCGGAGCTTACAAGGCTTACCTGGACGGGCGCCCTGCTGGATGGTACCGCGATTATCGCAGCGCCGACGCTAAACCGACGCAGTGGGTGTTTTCAGGTGGTGGCGAGATGGATCCGCTTGCGCGTCTTCATCTCCGTGCACACGCCCAGCAAACGCGTGAAGACAATGCCCGTGCTCTGGAGCAACAGTACAACCGGCAGGCAGAGTACGCCGCCCGATATGTTGACCGCTACCCGCAGGCTACAACGAACGCCTATCTGACCCGTAAGGGTGTGGCGGCTGCGCCGGGTATAAGAATCAACGATAAGCAAGAACTTGTGATCCCCTTCAGCAATGCGCATGGCGACATACGCTCTTACCAGCGTATTCCGCTCACCGGCGGAAAAGACGCCCGCATCCTTAAAGACAGTGAAAAAACAGGTAACTGGTTTGCACTGGGGACGCCACAGAATGGCCTGCCTTTGCTGTTTGCTGAAGGATATGCCACAGCAGCCTCTCTGCATGAGGCATCAGGTTTGCCGGTACTGATGACGGTTGATGCGGGAAACATGATCGCCGTTGGCCAGAATGCTCGTGCCGTCTGGCCTGACAGTCCTTTTATTTTCTGTGCAGACAATGATCATCAGCTGAAGAATGCGCAGACAGGACAACCTGAAAATAAGGGCATCCTGAGCGCTGAGAAAGCGGCAGAACTCACGGGCGGCAGAGTCATCGTTCCTGATTTCACCGAAGAAGAAAAAGCACGCTTGCTGACGGACTTCAACGATCTCGATACCAGCAGGGGCAGAGAAGCCTTCCGTGAGCACATCAGCGACCGCCTCAGGTCTGCCGGCATCGATATCCGGACAGACTACGCACCCAACGATGCACAATTTCTCTCACAACAGGACCCAAAAATGGAAAATCTGGAAAGCCAGGAATCCGGCCAGTCTTCGATTGCCCCGGATGAACCTGTCGTTATTCCGTCTGAAAGCCACAGGCAGGATGATTCAGTAAAACCAGCGCCTCCCGCCCCGCCTGAACCTGAAATAATCTCTCCGGCAGCGGTGATGCCGCCCGATGAAGCCAGTATCAGTGCGGCACCGGTTGAGAATAAGGCTGAACACGATGAACCCGCCCCCACGTCCCTGCGAGACGCTGATGTTTTAATTCCTGATACGCAGAGCACCACGGACGTGACGATCGCGACATCTTCTGCGGATGCCGGTCAGCGTAGTCATAGTGCCATCGAATCAGGATCGAATATACCGGTCCCTGGCCTCGATGATTATGCAGACATACGCGCGCAGATGGACGACCCACAATTTGCTGAATGGGTGAACAGTCAGTCTGCTGACATTCCCCATATGCCTGCTCAGGAACGACAGACAGACCATGAACTGTCAGAAACGGGCAAACAAACCCTGAAGCCTGAGGCAGCGTCACATGAAACAGACGCTGAGTCTCCGGAGCCGATCGTTCCTGAATTACCAATCCCTCCACAGTCCCCCGGAGCAACATCAACCGGGCAAAAACAGGAGCAGACGCAAACTGCCGATGTGGATCCAAACACGTCAGAGCCCTCCCCGGGCAGGAAGGAAACGGCAGAGAGTGAGATGCATGAAGCGGATGGGCTTGTCTACGGACCGCGAAGGCCGGAACCGCTTCAGCGAGAAGATCTCGATGAAATCATTAAAGCCCTGTCAACGGAAGAACAGCGTGACAATAAGGTGCTTTACCGTCTCGACGGGGAAGATGCGTTTCACGATCTCGGCAACCGTCTCGAAATGTGTAACGGTGCGAGTGAGGACAAGCGCAAGGTGCTCGCCGCGCTGGCCGTGGCATCACGCTATTACGGCGGCGTGGTGGAGCTCACCGGCAGTACGCAGTTTAAAGAGCAGGCCATGCGGATCATTATTGAATATGACCTCGATATCCGAATGAAGCTGCCTGCGCAGCGCGCGCAGCTTGAGGCTATGCGGCAACAGTTTGGGGCAACCAGGGATTCAGTCACAACGCATATTCCTACGCCGGACCTGAACCGACAGACTCCATTAACTGATGCCGCATCGCCAGTGTCACCGGCAACAGCCGCCCCCGAAGCTGTTACCCCTGACGCTCCGGGCATACCAGTGCCCCCCGTATCACCGACGCCGTCAGCACAGGCAACTGCCGCAAAGCAGCCTGCCGTTTCACCCTCAACAGAGCCTGTAGCGCCTAAGCAGGCCGACAGCATCCGGGTCCCTGATATGCCCGCTGAGCCAGCCCCCTCTGCACTGAAACCAGGCCAGAGCGTCACGGCGGTCCTCAAGAACTTTGGTGAAGCGATGTACGAAAATAAAGAGCAAAAGGGCAAGAGCTTCTTTATCGAGCTACAGAACCGCGGTGGAAGTCATACCTACTGGGGGCAGGATTTACGGGAGCTGATCGCGCACCACAAAACCGGCGATGTGGTCACGCTGACGCTCAATTCCCGTGACAGCTGGCAGGTACCTGGTGAGGAAAAAGAGCGCGTAAAAAATAACTGGTCATTGACGTCCGCCTCAACAGGTCTTGCCGTGGCACATGATCGACCGGAGCAGGGACAGCCCCTTCAGGCTTTCCCGGTCGATACGTTTGGCCGCCTCACACAGCAAATCCGACAGGCCTGGCCTGAGTACACCACAGACCTGAAGCTGCCACCTCGCCTGGAAGAGCGTCAGTTTTATCTGGGCGAAGACAGGCATCCTGTAAAGTCACCGGTAGCCGCGGCCAGCATTTCGCCACCGTCCACGGAAGCACCAGACAGGCTGGTACCCGTCATGGCCTCTATGGACACACAGTCAAACCAGTTAGATCTGCTGCTTGTCCAGTCTGCGGGAGAACACCTGCAGGGGATGGTTCGTCTGGATGGCACGCTGTATCCGGCACTGGCCACGCCAACCACAGACAACAGTCAGCTGGTTATTAATGCCATCACCGATGACGGTCCCCGCTTTGTAGGCTACGGACAGGCGGTGAATTTCGAACCCGACGGCACCACCCGTGCCGCACCTCAGCTGATGACGTTCCACCTGAAAGGTCGGGAAGAGGATACACCGCTTCCCGCCCGGCTCTACACACCGGAAAAACAGGCAGATACCTTGTTCCAGCGCCTCGGTTTTGAACAGACCTGGAAACAATGGGATGACGCCCGAAAGCCGGAGGGCAGACAGGAAAAAGCGCTTCATCAGGAACACTCCCACAGCCCCGGCCGCTAAGCCGATAAGGAGAGAGAATGCGATATCACATGCTTAAAGCCGGACTTTTGTCCGGCTTCATGCTTTTTTCTGCCGCCGCTGCGGCGGCAACCTGCCGTGCAGGAAGTGCTGCTGAAGCGGGTAGCCAGGCTGGTTATGAGCGAGCCAGGGCGGCCGCAACAGCCTGGGAACAGCGCGAAAGCAATGTCTCATCCTCCCTGCAGTCCTGTCTGTCCCGTATCAAGAACGTCAAGGTGACCCTGCCGCAATTCCCCGGGCTCGATGAAATCATTTCGCAACTGGAAAATAAGGTCTGCGAAGCGGCCCTGGATAAAGTCAACGAACAGATCCCAGACAACATCGATCCCTGGAAAAACTTCAACTCCTGAAACCTATGACAAAACAGACACAATCAGCCCCCCCTGCAAAGGGGCGGGCCCCCTCCCCTGCGGAGGATCCGCTGAAAAACGCCGTGAACATGATGAAAACGGCAGAAAAACGCCAGAAAATGGCACCAGAGCTGATGAAGAGTAACCTCCTGCTGGGGAGTGGCCTGCTTATCAGCATCATCCTCAATGCTGGCCTGACCTGGGCTTTGATACAACAGCCACGGGATTACTTTGCCACCGACAGTGGGCGCCTGGTTCGCCTGGCTCCCACTTCCGAACCAGCATGGAGCCAGGACGATGCCATCGCCTTTGGCAGCAAGGCTCTGATGCGGGCCTTTAACCTGGACTTCGTTCATTATCGTGAACAGGTATCCTCTACAGCATCGCTGTTCTCTGAAGCAGGACACGCCAGTTACATCCAGGCGCTAACCAACTCCAATATCTACGATGCCCTGAAACGCGAGCGTATGAATCTTACCGGCTCCGTAGGGGCTGGTGTCGTCATCCGGCGTGGGCGTCTGTCTGACGGAACCTGGTTCTGGACAATGCAGTATCCGGTACGTTTGCGCCTGGTTGGGCAGACGACCAGCAAGCCTGAACAACCGTTTGTTTTCGAAATTACCATCCAGCGCGTAGATCCACGACAGAAACCCGTCGGGATGGAAATCCGCCAGATGATCTCACGCAACGCTCCCCGCAACCTCTGAGGCTCCCGCCATGAAACTTCGTTATCTCATGACCACACTACTGCTGTGTGGTCCGGCCCTCGTAGCCGCCGCTGACAATACTGGCTGGCAGGATGCCAGGACGCCTAGTGCAACAACTGCCGCCGCTCCTCAGGGGGCAGAAGCGCAAACAACAGGTGTACCGGCAACCCGGATTAGTGGAGAGCTCCCGCCCCCGGAACAAAGCTCGCCGCTGGTAGATGAGGCAGCAGGTTTAGACTCGCCTCTGTCAGCGGATGAGATACGCGAATTGAGGCTTCGACTGACCGACAACGAGCGTTCTGTAAATGCCCCAATGATAAGCGTGGTTCCGCGTATCAGTTCATTAACCCTCAATCTTTCTCCAGGCGCCAGTATCCCGCTGGTACGCACGGCCATGAATAACCAGAGCGTCGTCACCCTGACGGACATCAGTGGCGCACCGTGGCCACAGTCAGATCCGCCAATTAATGCCAGCCCGAAGAGTTTTGATGTGAAGTTCAATGCTGGAACCAACATGCTGGCCATAACACCACTGCGCCCGTGGGCTGCGGGGAATATTTCCGTATATCTGAAAGGGCTTGATGTTCCAATCATGATCAATGTGACAAGTGGTGAGACAGACACCCGTACTGCCAGTCAGGAGATCGACAGTCGGCTGGATTTACGCGTCCCGCGTCTGGGTCCTGGCTCAGCAGCCCCGGGAGTACCCGTCGATAAAATCGCACTCCACAGCGCCACGTTGCAGGCTTTTCTGGATGGCACACCACCAGAAGATGCCCGTCGCCTTAAATTCCAGGGCAACGTCCCTGACACTGCGATCTGGCAAAGCGGTGATGATCTGATGGTCCGTTCCCGCGCAATGCTGCGCGACGAGTTTGAACAGACACTCTCTTCAGCGGATGGTACGCATCTCTGGAAACTCCCCGTCACCCCGTTACTGACCTTCTCAGTAAACGGGAAATCCGTTCACGTCACGCCGGAGCTTCAGTAATGAGCGCAGAACAGGATGCCGGTAAGAACGGCAAAAAACTTTTTTCAATAATTGGATTTAGTGCCCTGGTTTTAGTGACCGCGGGTTATCTGGCCATGTCGTGGCTGACACATGACCCTTCAGGAACAGATTCTGCCGTCAACCTTAACGGTACGGCCTCAAGTGCCGTAACCACCACGACGGAGAGCCCGCGTTACCGTGAACTGCTTAAAGCCTCAAACGATTTAGGCGCGCAGGAAGCCGCACGGACCGATTCATCCTTCATCGCCAGTCTCCCGGTCGGCCTTGAAGTCACGGAACCCCCTCCGGATAAGGTGCCAGAAACAAAACCGGTGGACCTGCCACCTCCGCCGCCAGCAGCATCACGCCATGCGGAAAACCCGGCCGGAGAAGAGCAGGCAAACGAAAAGCGCCAGGCTCAACTGCAAAAACTGCTTAAGCGGATCAGTGACGCACAGACTGGCGGCGATGCACCGGTGCTGGCAACTGCCCTGGCAAGTGTTACGCAGACATCGCCAGCGAATGGCACAAGAAACCTGGCAGAGACAAAAACTGAAACAGAGAGTGCACAGGTCTTCATCCACGCACTTACGCGTGCGGCCGGTTATATGGAGACTGCCGTGGATTCAGATAACCCCAACTCAGAGGTTGTTGCGGTTATTCCTGCCGGGCCGCTGGCTGGCGCAAGACTTCACAGTTCGTCAGTAAAACTTGCCGGCAATGGACTGGATATCAGATTTACCAGTATGAGCTGGAACGGCATGGAGCTGAACGTCAATGCAAGCGCACAGAGTGAGAAAAACCTGATGTCTTCTGTGGCCTCCGATGTTAACCATCGATGGGGAACACACATCGTTCTGCCCGCTGTACTGGGAGGTCTTGGTGATCTTGGCGGTCTGTACAAGGATGCTAACACTCAGGTTATGCAGTCCAGTGTCGGTACCGTCACCGGACGAGTGGGTAAACCTGATGGCAGCACAGTGGCTGGCGTAATGGTTGGCGGCACAGCCCAGACCGGGGCGGAAGTCATCAAACAGGAGATGGCCCGTGAGCCGTTCCGCCAGGTCACCGTGAAGCAGAAAGAAGTTATCTCCATTCTCTTCGTTGACTCGGTTACTTCTGACGACATTGTCAGCAGCAATAAAGCGGCTCGCCCCGCAATCAATAGCACCTTATCAGCACCCGCTGCCGCAGAGCAGCAAACCGAAACCCGCCTGCAGGAAGCCATCGCGCGCCGCCAGGCTGAAATCCGTCGTCAGTATGGCGATACCGTACCCGTGAGGAACAATGATGAACCAGAAAATTGATATGCCTGAAGAAGAAACACTGGAAAGCGAGGATGATTTTGGCGCGCCAGATCCTCGCGAGAAACCGCCCTTCTGGAAGCGAGACCTGCTGTTTGGCTATTCTCTGCCGTGGCTTCTCGGGATAACGCTTCTGGCAGTGGCCAGCCTCTGGTACCTGTTCGGTCCATCACTGTCATTGACGAATAATACGCCGTCTGAAACCAGCTTCAGTGAAGTTGAAAATACACTCGACGGTGCACAGCATAGTACGGTTGAGTCTGTTCCGCAGCAGGCTGTCTCGCCAGCCGCGGCGCAACCGGCGGCACATACGTCCCTGCCAATGGCTCAGGACGACAGGGCGAGCATGATGACGGATATCCGTGACGAGCTGAACGATCGTGACCGCAAGATAAATGACTCTCTGACGTCGCTTAAAGACAGCGTTACGCGCCTGTCTGATGCTATCAAAAGGGATGAGGCTTACGCAGTAGAAACGCGTGCACAGCTTAATGAGCTGACACAGAAGCTGGCTGTTCTGGAAACCCGCGTAAGCACCTCTGATGCCTCAAAAACAGCTTCCCGGCCCCAAAAACGGCAGACAACCAGTGCTGTTGCAGGCATGAAAATCATGTCGCTGGAAGCAGGAATGGCGTGGATCAAATGGCAGGGCAGTACCTGGTCAGTCCGGGAGGGGGATACGCTGGGTAAAGTCACTATTCGTCAGATTGATCCTGCCACGCGCTCTGTGGTGACAACCGGAGGAACCCTGCGCTAATGGCACTGGATGCCGTCACGCTAATAGAGAATCTTGCTTCGGGCATCTTCACCGCTGGGCTGGATTTATTATTCAGCTGGTCCGAGATGATTGGTTTTTTTGGCCTCATCGCACTTCTGACCCGGCAACGTTCCAGTCGAAGTCCATTGTCCCCGGGCAAGTTTGCTATTGGCCTTTTTTCCTGCGCCGCGCTGGTATCTCTCCCCTCCATCATTAATGCCAGTGGTGCGCAGCTTGGCTTTGGCGCCACATCTTTTGATGCAATCGCGTATGTGCAACCCGCCACCTATGGCGTTGCTGCCGGGGCTGCTAACGCCGTACTTTCTCTGGTTCGGCTAGCAGGAGTGGGATTTGTCTATACGGCACTCGATATGTTTCGACGATCAGAGCTTGAGGGGCACACCGCACTCAGTTCAAGTGAAAGCATTCGCGCTGCGACAGTAAAACTGTTTGCAGGGACCGGTATGGTCTTTTCACCTCAGCTCATCGATGCCGCACTTGCCACTCTCGGCCTCTCTTTTTAACACACTTCGTTTTTTTATAACCCAAGGAGACACTATGTCACTTTTCCGTGCTATTTCCGCGCGTCTTTATGCCGTCGTTATTTTCTGCCAGCTGACCATGATGCAGTGCCGCGAGCGCATGATTCAGGGGCTGTGTGCTCTGGTCACGTTCCTGTTACCCGGCATGGCATTCGCTGATGGCGATCTCGCCGATATGTTCGGTAGCGCCGCCTCTGGTGCCAAAAGCGGTAAAACTTCCGGTCTGGAAATTGCCCAGGCGATCGGTGTGTTCATCTTCATCGGTTCCCTGCTGTCCTTCAAAAAAGTGGGCACCAATCCGCAGATCACTGTGGGCCGCTGCTGTGCAGGTCTGGCCATCGGCGCACTACTGGCCGTAGTCCCTGAAATTATGGGACGAACCCAGAAACAGCTCGGTACCAGCTCTGTCAATATCAGCTAACCACAGGAAAGGGTCGGTGTTTACCGACCCTTTCAGGAGAAAACGATGAGCAAAAAGAAAAAGACACCTCACTGTCCATGGCTACATCCGCTTCCGGTTCCTGATGTTGTCCATTCCACAGCCCCTTTACTTCCTCCCCCCGAGAGCGTTTCTGGAGGGCTGTGTTATTGCTGTAATGCTGACATGAAACATCTGTTTGCGTTACCGGAATCCCTGCCACTATCCCGACTTGCGGAAGACGCGCAGGATGCCAGGACCCGACTCGTCAGAGCGAAAGACACGCTGGCTCAGCTGGAGTCACGCCCCGCCCCGCAGGTACCGGTTGAATATGAGAAACACGCCCGGGCTCTGAAAGCTGCCCGAACCGGGATGCAGCACGCATCACTTGCCGCCCGCCGGATTGCGTTGCGACACATCCCCAAAACACTGCTGACCGACACCAGTCTCCTGTCTGACAGCGAACATGCTGAATTAGAACGGCTAACGACACCGTTTCACCTCTGTTACCTATGCCATGCCTGGCATGCCCTCAACGGATTTGCTGCTGCTCAGGGGGTCATGGTCTGGCTACCGGACCTGCACCCACGTAATGTTGTTGCCCTGAACCGAAAAGCCCTGCAGGCCGTCTTCAGCACCAGACCAAGCGAGGTTCGGGAAGGCCGTCGGGTACTGTCAGAACTGACCCGCCATCGTCTTCCTCTGGAAGAACGTTTCGGGGGATGGCGACCAGCTGACTATGCAGATGCGCTTAAACGTTTCCCGCCAGTCATGCGCGATGAAATGCGACAAAAAATGAACGGAGTGGCGTTAATCCTGACACCTGATTCAGTGACGGACAGTGACGTTCTGTCAGGAGCCTCGCAGACAACAATATTATCCTCACAGTCATCTGGTACCACTGTCACGTAAACCTAACGCAAGCCTTATCCCGCAGATGCGCCCACAGAAGCGCCTCGCCCATCAATACACGCCATTCCGGTGGAGTCTTCGCAGCTATGAATATCAACCGCCTTGTCTTCACTATTGAAGACGTTATGAATACCTGTTCCCGTTTCGCCGTCTCTGCTGACTTTGTCGACTACTGCGACATTCGTACGGTGATCGGACTGGACAAACAAGATCTGGAGCTCAGACCCTGGCTGGAAGCGCCTTATATAGGTGTCACCCATCAGGGCTATTTCCTTTCTGTATTCGAAATATCCGGGGCATTACGTGAAATGTCGGAAACAGCCTCAGACGATCATCCGGATGCGTTTGAAGGAATGATCGCGCACCTCGCGTCCACGCTCAGCACCACCTGGAAAAATATCGGCCATAAACTGGCCTTCATTTTCGAACGAGACCCGGAAAAAGGGCGTGACGAAGTCAGCGCCATGATCGCCCCGCAAATGCGTTCAATTCAGCACATCGGCGTCCAGCTGGATGACCTGCTTAATGAGAAGATCAATGTCATTTCTCCGTGGCTTGTTCGTGAGCGCTGCTGGCTTGCCGTCTGGAGCTCTCCGACACTGGTGAGTCATCAGGAAAGAACCGATTTTAACGCCACCGTTCGGGCCATTCAGGATAAAGCACCTGTCGCGCGCTTTGGTCAGGAGCCCTGGCGCTGGCAAATGTCTGGTCTGAAGATCCGGCACGACAGCTTTATCACCACTCTTGAAAAAGCACTCGTACGCGGTGGAGACGGCTTGCTTGTCCGCCTACTTGATGTGCCTGAGTTCTGTAATGAAATCAGACGTGAAACAGCACGCAACAGCACATCGGCCGCATGGCGCCCGGCATTACCCGGGAAGGCTGCGCCAGCGGGGGCGCTTCAGGAGGGCGACGCTACGGCACTGCTTGCTCCCTTCCTGAATCTTCAGGTATTTGGTTGTACGCCAGAAACAGAAGGTAATCTGGTGCATGCAGGGGGGCTGTGGCACGGCATGGTGGCCATAACACTTCCGCCTCAGCATCCACGCCCCTTCAATGAGCTTGTGAAATTGGTTCCACGTTCCGTTCCCTGGCGCATACGAATCGACATCATGCCTGGTGGGATGAAAGCGCTGGGCTGGAAAAAAACTATTTCATCATTTGGACAATTTATTCCCTCTATTCGGCCACTTTACGACGCTTTCACACAGCTGGCTGCAACGGATGAACGCGATCCGGTCTGCGTGATGACCATTGTGGCGTCCACCTGGGGGCATACCCGGGAAATATGCTCCCGTAATCAGATGCTGCTTGAATCAGCGTTGCAGGGCTGGGGAGTCTGTAACACGACCACCACATTCGGTGATCCTCGCAGGGGATGGGTCAACAGTATGCTGGCCGCGTCAGCGGGCTCCGGCCCTGTTCCGCTTTACCCTCCACTCTCCCATGCGCTATCGATGTTGCCCTTCAACCGACCAGGTACCGTCTGGCGAGGGGAAGGCAACCTGATGCTGCACACGGAAGACGGATGCGCCTGGGAAGTCGGGCTGGGGTCTTCTCGCCAGAACAAGCATACCGAACTTGCCCCTGGCGATTCGGGTCTGGGTAAATCGGTACTGATTAATACCCTGACGGAGATACAGGTATCTTCCGCCCAGGTTTCGCTTCCTTATGTGGCTCACATTGATAAAGGATTCAGCGCGATGGGGTTAATCCAGCTGATACGTGACAGTCTGCCTGAAGAGCGAAAGGACGAAGCAGTCGGCATCATACTCAGCAACGACCCGTCTAAGTCACGCAATGTCTTCGACATCCTGTATGGCGCTCGTAAGCCAGTGACACCAGAGAAGCAATTTATCGCGTCCATGTTGACGGCCTTCTGTATCGAACCGGATAAAGGGACCCCGCCTAACCCTACAGATACCCGGCAAATAGTGAACCGCCTGATTGATCTGGCGTATGACATGCGTAGTGGTATTGAGCCAAACATGTTCCGTTCAAACGTAGAGCCAGAAGTGGATGCGGCACTGGAGTCATCCGGTTTGTGGGGTGAGCACGATCCGGAGTGGTGGACCGCGACACCATGGTACGAAGTACGTGACCTCCTGCATGAACGTGGACAATTATCTGCGGCTCAGCGGGCACACTACCAGGCGGTACCAGAACTTGCTGATATGCCCGCGCTACTACGCAGTGAGGTCATTCAGGAAACTTTTGGCCGAATACAGCGTAACGGCTCACAGGAGCCCCTGGTGGAGTACATTGAGCGCTGCATGATTCAGGCCCGACAGGACTACCCGATGATGGCCAGTCGGACTCGTTTTGCGCTGAACCCGAACACACGCATTATTGCCGTAGACTTAAACAACGTCGCCGGCGATAAGACCCCGGCAGGCAGACTGAAAACCGGCATCATGTTCCTCTTTGCTGGCCACATCACTGCGGGTGATTTTTTGCTGCCGCAGTATCAGGATGAGGTAATGCAAATACTGCCGGAAGCCTACCTCCCGGGCATTATGCGACGCATCAACCAGCTCGATAGTGAAATGAAAACCAAAATCTATGACGAACTGCACAACGTCAAAGGTATTGATTTCATCTTCGAAGCACTGGATACGCAGGATCGTGAACAACGTAAGTTTGGTATCCGCACGGTGCTGAGTACCCAGTTCCTTACCGACTATCCGAAAAGCCTGCTCGACTCTGCCAACACCCTCTGGCTGCTGCGCTTCCGCCAGGAAGATATTCCACTTTTACGGGACAGTTTTAAGATCCCCGAACACAATCTTCATGCATTCCTGCGTATGCCAGCTGGTCCGGCTGCAGACGGTAGTGGCGTACCGATGCTATGTATGATGCGCACAACCCAGGGGACGCTGGCACGCATTGTCCGGTTTACGCTCGGACCGCTGGAGCTGTGGTCGCTTAACTCAGACAAAAAAGACGGCGCGCTACGCAGAAATCTCTCGGATACGATCGGTACTGCCCGTGCCCGTCAGTTACTGGCGGAGAAGTTCCCTCGCGGATCCGCAAAAAAACTCATTGAGTACAGGGAGCGTAACAGTGGCGCCCGTGGTGATAAGGGCGTCATCGAATTGATGGCAGACGAAATGATAAATGAGCTGGGGTATGACCTTTGATTTGTTCCATCCACCTGACGCCACGCTGTCGCCGCCCGGTAAAGGGCCAGGTCAGTCTTTCCCGCCTGGTGATCGATGCCGACGGCGTGGAGTTCGTACTGCCGTCCCGGCACTTCCGTACAGACAGTGCAGTGAACTCCCGGGCGGTATACGCGACCGATCGCCGGGCAACGCAAGAGGCCTGTGGCGTGCTTCTTTCGCTCAAAGCGCGACCACGCCAGCTGGTCACAACGGCCATCTGGCAGGTCAATGAGCCAGGCGAACCGGTGCGGGAATCGCGTCATGTGGTCCAGTGGTTGCTACCTGAAAATACAGTGGCGGTGTTAACAGATGATACCTGGTTATGGCCGGAGGGGGCAGATACCCCACAACTCAGCCCAGGAGACTGGCCGGTACTAGATATCACCCCTCCAGCTCATGCAAGAATCACGCGTCGTGGGCTCACAATCATAGACACCCGCAGCCGGGAAGGACGTATCAGCAGACGCTTTCAGACCTTCCCTCTGGTCGCCCTCGCCCCCGGCACACAGTCACCCCGCCTTCCCGACGTGTTTACCCCGCTCAAATAAACGGAGAATTTCATGATACAACGTCACCTCCCCGCGCTGGCGCTGGCCATCGCGTCCAGCCTTCCCACTGTTGCCAGTGCTTTAACGGTCAACGTGAACTCCAGCGTTCCGATCACGACTCAGGTTCTGCCTGAGATGGCCACCATCCAGGCAACTCTGGTCGAAATACTACAGATGCAACAGGCCACTGGTACAGCCATCACACAGAACGCCGACAAGCTCGGCGCCCTGATTAATCAGGATGGGCAGGCTACTCGCCAGCAAATGATTTTCAATAATGAAACCCAACGTCTGGAGGAGGCACGGCAGAGTTTTTCGGTACCGGATTCGATCTGTAGTGATTCTGCATCCGGTGTGGCAGCACAAAGTAAAAGTGCATCAGGCAGCGCCGCGTCAAAACTCTCATCAGGCAAAGGTGTTTCCAGTTCAGCGGTGCGGAAGAGGATTTCTACAGCATCGGAAGAACAGGCCCGAGACGCTTATGACGGTGCGAACGTACATGCCGCGTACTGTACGGCAGCAGAATATGAACGCTTTGGCGGAACCGGTATCTGCCCTGCCGTCAGTAATTTGCCCGGAGGTGACAGTCAGGTACGCTCCATCTATGGCGGCGCGGGACCTGAAGGGCAGGCACCGGCACTTTCCTGGTCACAGGAACAGATTGATGCCGCTATGGCCTACATGAAAAACACGGCTCGCCCTTCAGCAGGCCGCACGCCTGGCAAAGGTGAAGTCAACACTGTTACCGGTCGTACGTATGTAGGGTTGCTCAACGAATACAACGGTATCATCGATGCCGCGTCTGAACCTCAGCTCTCGCTGATTGCCGACAGTAAGACCAGTGAAACTACCCGTGATGCCCTGAAAGAAGCACTGCAGTCACCTTCCGCAGCGCAGTATTTTGACAATGTGGCTTCGCCGGAGGCGAAGGCGAAGGGCTACATGAGCCAGCGGGAATTTGAATCGTTTGAGGCCGGACGTCGATATGCCAACACAGCCTATCTCTCCGACCTACAGCAAATGGACGGGGATAACCTTATGCGCGAACTCATCCGAACTACGGCACAGATGAACTGGCAACTTAACGACATTAAAGAGTTGCTGCGCAAAGGGAACGTGATCGACGGCCAGCTGCTCGCCGCCTTTGCCCGCCAGTCCTACGCCCCACGTCTGAAACAGCTCGAATCAGCCATGAACCAGGGAGCTGCCAAATGACACTGGAAAAAACAGTCGCACGGAAAAAAGGACTACCTGGACGTATTACCCGGGGACTGCTGAGCATATTTCTGCCATTGCAGGAAACGAAGTGGTATTTGCGGGCTGCCCGGCACATGACATCACGAAATATTGAGCGAATGCGTGATGCTTTTCCGGAGCTCATTACTGACGACAAACCGCCGACTTCTCCTGACTGGGAAAAAGCCGTTGCGGAATCAGGTTGTACCCCCGCACAGCTGGATAAGGGGTATGTGAGCCAGCGCAGGCGCTGGCGAGTGCTGTTCTGGCTTATGGCCATACCGGTTCCGCTTGCAGCACTGACACCATTCATTATTGGTGGGAGTATCTCCGCGCACCAGATCAGCACCTGTGTGGTGCTGTTTTCCGGTGCTGGCGTAGCATGGTCAAAAGCGCTAATCGTAACCTACCGACTGTGGCAGTTACGCAACCGTCGCGTAAGTCTTGCTGAAAGAGGCACCTTTCAGCATTTCATGGCGGAAACCCATGCCGTACGAGATGCCATTCTCGGGAAATAGCTGCCCTTCTCTGCCTCCTGCCGACATCCCGGCATTCATGCATTATCCGGAGTTACCGTGAAAAATCTCATTCGTGCGCTTTGTGCAGGGCTGCTTATCTCTGTTACCCCGGCACGCGCAGGTGTCACTTACGATGACATAGTCTCTGCTGCAACCAATGCACAGGACCTCTCCCGACAGGCACTGGTCACTATCTTCGGCGATGTGGTGCTGGACCCTCTCGCCGCCGGCAATACCACGATGATCGGGAATCTGTTTGCTCTGTTTAACGGAATTATCGCCGTCCTTGCCGTCGTGTGGTTTGTATTTATTGGTCTGAAGCACATTAATAAAACGGGGCATCAGGGCAAGGTATTCAGCGGGGATCGCGATATCACCAGCACACTGAGCACAGTGTCAGGATTTTTGATGATTATCCCGACCGCCAATGGCTGGAGCATGTCCCAGCTAATCATCCTCTGGGGCGCGTCGATTATGGGCGTAGGTTCTGCCAACCTGATGGTGTCCAAAGCTGCCAGTGATATTGCCAGCGGCTACTCCCTGACTGTCCAGCCCACACAGGCTTCGACCCGCACTTCTGCACGCGGTATTTTTGAGATGCAGCTTTGTAGACATGCCATCAATACTGCGCTGGACGATTACAACAGCACGGCAAGCTCGACCACAGCCAGAATGGCAGGGATATCCGGTTCTTCTGGAGGGAATTATACCTACCGGGTCACTAATGGCAGCGGTGTGTGCGGCACGGCGACGATACCGGAACAACAGAAATCGGACTCCTCGTCTGGTTCCGGAAGCTTCTTTAACCCCTTCAGTAACCGCGATACAAGTGAAGTGGTGGATGCGCAAAACAAAGCTATGGAAGCAATGATCCAGGATATGGACAGCGCGGCCAGCGAGTTTATGGCAGGGTTTATGAATAAACGAACAACCGGCAACGGCACACTCCCGGATATTGAAACCCGCATTCAGAGAGCAGCCAGTACGTACGAACAAACTGTTCAGCGCGCATTACCGGCGCAGAGTGAACAAAATGGCATACAGGACGCTGTCAGGAATTACCTCGACACATATGGCTGGGCGGCTCTCGGTGCCTGGTACCAGACTTTTGCAACGGCCAATCAACGCCTGACAGAAGTTGCCAGTCGCGCGCCTGCAACCAGTGGAATGTCATCTCTTGGGGAAATTGGCAGCGGAGACCTGTTCAGTGCGGTAATGAGCGCCTACCGTACCCAGTTACAAAACTCTAATTATGCACCTCCAGCAGGTACAGCAACATCACAAAACGAGTTAAGTGCTTCTGAAGGTAATGACCCAAATAGCATATTAATGAACTCGTTCGCTCCATTTTTCGTCAGTTTAACCAGCAACATCGCAACAAATTATAGTGGGACAGGAACCTCAACGGGGCAGGTAAACCCATTAGTTAAAATGAAAAATGTTGGAGATTACACGCTGGTTGCAGCGGAGGGAACTTTAACAGCATACACAGTCATACGGGCTGCTGTTGCGGGTGGAGAGTCATCCCTTCTCGGGAAGGTTGCCAATATGACAGGAGCAATTAGCGCTGTAGATAAAGGGCTTGATGCCATTTCGCCAGCAGTATATTTCTTGTTACTACTTATGTTTAGCGCGGGATTTACACTTTCAATCTATTTGCCATTTATTCCGTTTATCTTCTGGATGACTGGTATTGGTAACTGGATTGTCAGTGTTCTGGTAGGTTGCGCAGCGGGACCTCTATGGGGGGCAACTCACCTAGGTACGTCTCAGGATCGAGGCAGTCGTGCGGCTTATGGTTACATTTACTTTATAGATACCATGATTCGTCCCGCACTCATGGTTTTTGGATTTTTCTTTGCATCTGTTGCGATTGTTGCTACTGGAACTATCCTTCATGCACTTTTTGGTGTCGCACTGGTCAATGTTCAAGCCAACTCGTTAACAGGTTTATTCAGCATGGCTGGTTTTTTAATGATCTATGCTCGAATTTGCACGACACTGGTATCTAGCATATTTGCCTTACAGGCATATTTACCTGACTACGTCATTTCGTTCCTTGGCGGTAGAGATGCAGCAAATACTCTTGGAAGCATGGCTGGTTCTGTCAAAGATATGTTCGTAGCCGGTGGGAGGAATATACGGCATACCCCTGGCGTTAATACGAAAGGTATGAATGGTCCTGGGGAAACAAATAATGATGGAATAAAAAGTTGAGATGTGGACATCTATCCAGTAGTGCTATAACATTGAGTGAAATACCTAAGGAGGGTTTACTGTGAAAGATAGATTCCCTAAGTGGTGGGTTTTATACTCTGTTGCAAAGTCTTTATTTTTAAAGTTCGGTATAATCTCTTTCTTGCTGATTTTTTTTCTATGCTCCATTTCAATCATCATGGATGAGCACGTACGCCCGGAGGCATATCTATACGCCATAACAAGTTGCTTACTGTTATTCGGTCCATTTGCCATCAATTATGTTATAGCCAAGAAACGCAAAAAAAAGATCCTTGCTGTTGTTGAGAAAATCAAGGAGACAGGGCATTTCAACCCGGAAAGCACTTCTGAGGGCTGGCTCTTCTGGAAAAGTACCTACCTGGGTTTTGACTTTCAGCAAGGAACCTTTTTGTACGTCCGAATCTACCCGGGCAATGTAATGGATGTCATTGGCTTCGATGCTTACAGCCTGACACGTACAGAGGTTGAAGATTCAAAGTTGCGTCTCTTTACTAGGTTCACATCATTGCCGATGATTCCTATCGATACCGGTGCTGCATCCAGTATTGCTAACCATCTGCATGCAATGAACAACAAAGGATACACCTATAACTTCAACTTCAACGATGTCGTGAATAAAAAACGTGCCGAGATCGAATCTCTGACAGGGCTACCTGTTCCCGTTCTTGCCTGAAACACATCAAATACCCTCCAATAAATAGCCGGTTTAATTGCCGGCTATTTTCATTGATTTCATTAACGCAGATCATTGCTCTGAAAATTCACTTTAAAACAGATGATGATAATAAAAACTACAACCCATCTTATTAATGGTTCTCACTAAAACAAAGGAGATCCGTATCAGATCCTCAACAATCTAATATTTAACCAATCAATATAATTTCACCTGCCGTTATCACCAGTAAATATGCTTGCTAACTTTTCGTAAGCTCGGGCTCTGCTGCCCTCTTTTATTCAGTTAGTCTTCATCGTTTTTATTTAGGGAGCTTTTCCATGACATCCGCTCGCGCGGGAACGACTGACCCGCTTGAATTTCTTGGAGCCCTCGCCATCCTGGGCATTATGCTTCTGCTTGTTGCATGGCTGTTCTTGCCTGAGTTTGTGTACTGGTCATGTTTCATTTTGCATACCCTGTGGGGCATGGCTGATTTTGGCCCCTTCCACACTTGGGCCGCACCGCGTTATAACCTGCTGGCCGTCACCGCCAACAATGCCGAAAACATCACTTACGATCAGTGGATCAACGTGATGAAGCAAACGACGGTGATCCTGATGATATTCCTCATTCCCCTGTCTACCGCTTCGCTGTGGAGCTGGTTATGCCATCCTGCACGAAACTGGCAAACGCGACGGGTACTCAATATCAGCACGCTGCCCTTCGCTATGGAAACCATTTCTCCTGCAATTGCCCCCATTCTTAATGAGGGGGATTCCAGTCGCCTGTTGCTTGATAAACGTCGTCCAGAAAGACGTCCGGCACAAAGCCCTGAGGGTTTCGCTGAAGAGCATGAACTCATCAGTAATATGCAGCTCGATGTTGCCCGCTGCAGGGCTGTTTTTATGGCCCAGCTGGGGCGTCCACTTAATGGATGGAAAAGTCTCGCCCCTCATGAAAAGGCATTATTCGCAATATTCGGCCTTCAGTTTTTCCTGGACGACCGACCGGCCGCACGTCAATTAATGGATGCCCTGAACCGCTCCTGTCGGATAAAAAGCCGCCGTGATAAGGGGAAATTCTCAGTTCCGGTCTATGCGCTGGCGAGAACCGCTTTTAAGCGCGTCATTCAGAGCGAAGGCGCGAAACAGTGGTTGCGTGAGCACCGTTACGTCAGAAGTGGTCTGGTCTGGCTGTACGCGCATGATTTACGGCTGACACCACCTAACTGGCTATGGCTAAAGGGGGTAGACCGCCCACTCTTCTATGCCCTGCACCGGGCAAACACCACCAAAGGATTTATTGAAGGTGCAGGTATCGTCGCCGTCGCCCGCACCGAGAGCGAGGCTATCCGACTTGGCCTCCCCTGCCCGCAAGCCTGCGTCGATGAAGCCATTGAGGGATTGCGCATCGATATGCTGTCCCTGGGGCTAATCTGGAACGAACCTCAGCCAGACCGCGACCGCAGGCGTCGTATCCGGACCAACTGGTCACTCACGGAAGACGTCATCACTCGCCCGGGTGACGATGACGATCTCATCTTCTGAAATTTCGCTCATTTCTGACGCTAATTATCTTACTGTCTACTGGAGTCTCATTATGTCGCTGGAAAGCACCTACACCACCTTTCGTTGTAACGACACCATTGTGGTTTTACATCAACACGGACACGGTGTTCCTCAGGCCCTGTTGACCTTTCGTGAGCCTCAGCGTATGGCCATCCACGATAAAAAGCTCATCGCTTTTTATCCATATTCAGCAGAAGCCGTGACACTTCTTGATGACCCGATGCACGATGCGGCGGAAGTCTTCAACACCATAGCGCGGCACCTCAAAACCCAGAGTAAGGCAATAATGAAACGCCGTATTAAGTCCCTTGCCCTGTTTGTGAGCGGCGCGCTGATAGCATCTTCGTTATGGCTCCTGGGTACGGACAACCATTTCTCACTCAATGTGGGAAACCAGACAATGACTATCCCGGCAGAACCAGGCGCAATCGCACCGGCCCGGCCGCGGCAGACTGTTGCTGTTCAGGAGCCAGCCAACCCGGCGGCAGTCAATACAGTCATTCAGGCTGCCCAGGCTGAATCCGACAACATGCAGAATATTATGAAGGAAAGTCATAAATCCTTACCGGCTTCACCTTCTGAAGCCATGAAAACAGCACCGGCACCGGTAACGTCAACCACATCAGTAAAAAAAGAAGCGACGGAACAGCCAGCGCGACAGAAGATGGTGGAAATACTGAAGCGCAGTACCGATCGCGGTCTGTTCACCATCCAGCTCTCAACCGGGCATGAGCGTACGCTGTATGCATTCCTCGATCCAACCTGTGCGGTCTGCAGAAGTATGGAGCCGGCAATCGAACAGCTGGCGCAGCGTTACAACGTTGTTGTATTCCCTGTATCAGTCGTGAATGACGGCGGCGATGCTGTAGAGAAGATCATTCCGGTTTTATGCGAGAAGGACCAGACAGCTCGTGCTGTTGCATGGAGTGATCTTTTCCGACCGGACGCAGGTATGCTGGTTCCGGGACAGACAACACCTCCACAGGTGAGCTCAGACTGTTCCGCGTCGGCTCAGGCCGTAGTAGCCGTAAACGATACTGGCTTCCGCACCTTTGGTTTTTCAGGTACGCCGACTGTGCTGACTGACTCGGGCATTCGCCTGGCAACGGGCATGCTGACCGCGCCGGATAAAATTGATCACTTCCTGAAAATTACAGATCCAATGTCACCAGAACAGGTCGACCGCTTTGTGAGTTCCCTCAGTATCCAGGAGTAAACCATGAATTATACGCCCGTAAACCAGGCGCTCATGAAGCGCAATGCCTGGAACTCCCCTGTTCTTGAGCTTTTACGCGACCACCTACTGTATGCCGGCATTATGGCAGGAAGTGTGGTGGCGGGGTTTATCTGGCCACTCGCCATACCGCTTTTGCTTTTGCTGGCCATCGTGGCCAGCATCAGCTTTGGAACACACCGCTGGCGTATGCCCATGCGAATGCCTGTCCACCTGAATAAAGTAGACCCCTCTGAAGACCGGAAGGTACGGCGCAGCCTGTTCAGAAGGTTCCCCTCACTGTTTCAGTATGAAACAACGCAGGAAAGTAAAGGTAAGGGAATATTCTATCTCGGCTACAGGCGAATGAATGATATCGGTCGCGAACTCTGGCTCACCATTGATGACCTGACCCGTCATGTGATGTTCTTTGCCTCGACCGGTGGAGGGAAAACCGAAACCATCTATGCGTGGATGCTCAATTCATTTTGCTGGGGTCGGGGCTTCACCTTTGTTGACGGTAAGGCGCAGAACGACACGGCGCGCACCTGCTACTACCTGGCCCGCCGCTTTGGGCGTGAGGATGATGTGGAGTACATCAACTTCATGAATAGCGGCATGTCCCGCAGTGAGATGATCCACAACGGTGATAAAAGTCGGCCACAGTCTCACCAGTGGAACCCCTTCTGCTATAGCACTGAGGCCTTTGTTGCTGAGACGATGCAATCAATGCTGCCGACCAACGTACAGGGGGGAGAATGGCAGTCCAGAGCAATTGCAATGAACAAGGCGCTGGTTTTTGGCACAAAGTTCTATTGCGTCCGTGAAAACAAAACCATGTCGTTGCAGCTGCTGCGCGAGTTTATGCCACTGGAGAAACTGGCAGAGCTTTACTGCCGTGCCATAGACGATCAATGGCCAGAGGAAGCTGTCTCTCCACTCTATAATTATCTGGTAGACGTACCGGGTTTCGATATGGCCACCGTTCGTCAGCCTTCAGCCTGGACAGAAGAGCCGCGCAAGCAGCACAGCTACCTGACTGGGCAGTTTCTGGAAACCTTCAACACATTTACGGAAACGTTCGGTAATATCTTCGCTGAGGATGCCGGTGACATTGATATTCGCGACAGCATTCACAGCGACCGGATACTCCTGGTGCTTATCCCGGCAATGAACACCTCTCAGCACACAACCTCTGCACTGGGGAGAATGTTTGTTACCCAGCAGAGCATGATACTGGCCCGGGACCTGGGACATCGTCTGGAAGGGCTAGATTCCGAAGCTCTCGAAATCACCAAATACAAAGGCCCCTTCCCCTACATGAACTATCTCGACGAGGTGGGAGCCTATTATACCGAGCGTATTGCCGTTCAGGCCACACAGGTACGTTCCCTAGACTTTTCTATCGTCATGATGAGCCAGGACCAGGAGCGCATTGAAAGCCAGACTTCAGCCACAAACGTTGCCACCCTGATGCAAAACGCCGGCACTAAGGTTGCGGGTAAAATCGTAAGTGATGATAAAACGGCAAAGACAATCACTAATGCCGCAGGACAGGAAGCCCGGGCGAACATGGTCAGCCTGCAACGGCGTGACGGTATCATTGGTACCTCCTGGATCGATGGAGACCACATCAATATTCAGATGGAGAACAAAATCAATGTGCAGGATCTGATTAAATTGCAGCCAGGTGAGAACTACACGGTGTTTCAGGGCGATCCGGTTCCGGGAGCATCCTTCTACATCGAGCCGCAGGACAAAACGTGCAATGCACCCGTCATTATCAACCGATACATCACGATTAACCCACCGAACCTTAAGCAACTACGTAAACTTGTTCCACGAACAGCGCAGCGCCGTCTTCCGGCTCCGGAGAACGTCAGCAAAATCATTGGTGTTCTGACAGAAAAGCCCTCGCGTCGGGGTAAAGCGGCAAAAGCTGAACCCTGGAAGATAATCGATACCTTTCAGCAGCGTCTGGCCAATCGCCAGGAAGCGCATAATCTGATGACTGAATATGATACGGACCACCATGGACGGGAAGAAAACCTCTGGGAAGAAGCGCTGGAGGTAATCAGAACAACCACTATGGCGGAACGTACAATACGGTACATCACGCTTAATAAGCCGGAATCGGAACCGACGCAAGTAAGCGCTGAAGAAATTCAGCTCGCACCAGATGCGATACTGAGAACGCTGACTCTCCCGCAGCCGGCTTATATTCCGCCTTCCAGATATCGAAACGAGCCATTTATCTCCCCGAAACTGCCTGATTCACCACATCCGGATATGGAGTGGCCAGAGTGATAGTTCAAAAAAATTGTCTTGTTTCAGGAACCGCTGCCGATAAACAAAATGATATAGAACAGAAGGAAATGAAATGAAGAAGCTACTATTTGCCGCCCTCTTTGGTTTTTCATGCGTTGCCGCTGCAGCGCCACAGCCTGTTATCGACACCGATGCTGTGACTCAGTTGACTGAAATCCGTAACATCCTCCTCGCGAACCAGCAGAAGGTGTATGCTTGCTCCGATGGCGAAAAGCTATATACCGTCGGGCTGCAGATAAAACATGGTCATTCAGAATACAAATGTGTTTTAAAGAATGACCATGCTGAATGGGAAGAAGTCCGACAATTTGCATTAAACTAAAAAAGGCCGCGAAAGCGGCCTTTTTTTTCAGTTATGCAACGGAGGTTGCAGGAAAACTGGTAATACTATTAACTTGGGCAATATGCAGACTCAAAACCCAGTTGTTTCGGATAGAGCCCGCTGCTCATCCCTGGCGGCCTTACTCGTTGCCTCCATATCAAAGTCCGGATATTTAGTTTTAACCGCTTTGTACAGGTCTTTCAGATGCCCTTCTGCTTCATATACCGCATTCAGGAAATCATCGTGAGCAGCCTTTGCGTTCGGATCAGTATGAACATTGTGCTGATTGCTGAACTTCTGCAAATTGGGGTTACTGGTTTCAGCAAAGTAAAATCCATAAGAAAATGCACGCGAGCATGATTGGTAAAACAACTCGACAGATTCTCTGATTTTCTGATCATGAAGGTGGAACTGGGTTGCCTGAATATACCCCTCAACGCCATGGTGGTAATGCAGGGCCGGAATATAAACCATTGATGATTTCCCATGATGGAAAAACCAGTCATAAGTAGGCAAATGCATCTGGCTGAATAACTCATAAAGTGTGTTCTTGTCTTCCTTGTCCTCTGCAGTCATCTTCTGTTTAAATGGCCAGCGGTCCAGTGCTTCGTTCGCTATCAAACAGAGCAGCCCCAGCACCAGACATACCCATCCAGTCGTGCTCGCATCTGGTATATCAATGCGTACGTATCTGGACAAAAATGCGTTCACATAGGGAACCCAGAGTGGCCCCGACAACATCGATATCCCTGCGGTTATCAGCACCCTGGAGGCCCATTTACGTTGTTCTGGGAAAAAAACGCGAAAAATCTTCCAAAAAAAATTCTCAACCGATTTCAAAAGTTATCTCCTGGAAAACACAAATCCAGAGGTTTCGTACGTTCGTCGTGATCAAAGAAAAAAATCAAGTGGGACGATTAAAACTATTACAAGCCTCTTCAAGGACCTTGAAATCGCAACAAATACTTGTAAAGAACTTATTCTGATCAACTGTCACAATTTTGTACAAATTCTGCGCGCGGGATTCTATTTCTGTGATATTCACTTTAATGTACTCGTATTGCTTATATAGCATCCTTTGATAGCGCGCAGGCTGAGCAGAAATATCCAGTAGCTCGATAACGTCATCAGTAACAGGCAGCATGTTGTTGAGGCATATCATTCCAAGCTTGTTGGTCGGGTCGGTACGTTCGTGCAGCTTGAAAGCACTTGGTGCAGAAGAAGGAATCCGATCCTGTTTGGGTTTGTGAGAAGTCAATGGGGCTAGATATTTAAGGCCATTGATCTCAAGAACAATACCGACAAATGCCCTGCTACCACCATAGTTATCAGGCACGCGGGCTTCGACACCTTTTAGATGTGCAATGTATGAATCGCTGACTGTGTAGAATTGCATCCCAAAATCCTTCAGGCAAAAAAAAAGTGGCTAAAAAGCCACTTTTCCGTTTTTTTCGAGTTCGCACTTAATGGTAGCGTATCACCTGATTTTCAAGTTCGCACTTAATGGTAGCGTATCACCTGATTTTCGAGTTCGCACTTAGTGGTAGCGTATCACCTGATTTTCGAGTTCGCACTTAGTGGTAGCGTATCACCTTCAGAATGGGCTATTGCCGTTCCTCGATATGATCATATGACTTTGTGTAAAAAAGTCAACCCTTACCGTTCATACCGACAGATTCTGACCAGGACTTCACGGAAGGCCTCTTCCTGTGGGAATAGAATATACAACGAGGTTTCTACGAGAGTGCTTGATAGTTATTAAAACCTCCTTTAATAACGAAATCACCCGTTAAAAAAAGCTTTAATACTGGATGCTGACACTGACTATCTTGGTGTCGGAGGTTCCCAGGTATTCTGATGTGAAGCTTTGGCATCCGGAGCATAACTGCTTTGATTCAACACATTTGTGAATTGTTGCTCATGCTCAACACGCAGCTGGTCTACATCCGGCCGCGCGATATGGTATTCACCATCATCGCCATGGTTCACATTGTGCCATGCCACCATTTTGGCAAAAGCTGTATTGAACTGTTCATTATTCCCTTCTGGCGCCATCGCGACGCTCGGAGAACGGCTGAAGAGAACTGGCGCGACTTTGACCATATCCCGCTTAAGCGCATCGTAATCGCCACTGTTCCGGAAAATAACCCTGTCACCATAGTCGGTACAAATATGGCGGCCTGTATCCGGATCGCGGAACTGGACGCGACCGTTCTTCTTCAGTGAAGCCCGCAGGCCAGGAACACCAGAATACATCGGCGTTCCGCCTGGCTCACAGATAACGACACATCGGTTGTCTGTTGTGGATTTCACCGCATTACCACGACGATCCCGGTAATCCCATCCTCTCAGCTGCGATATCGCAGCCTTGTCACCTTTCACCGCTTCAGCTTCAACCCACTGCCGGTAAGACGGCGGATACCATTTCCCCTGCCCGATAAGCTCAGCTCGTTCAGCCTTCATGGTTTCTTTCAGCGCAATCAGTGCCTGCATGCGCTGAAGCTCTGCAATATGATAATGCAGCTTCCTCACCAGAGGGTCACGATGTTCGATGCGGATGCGCGCTTTACGCATCCTGCATTCGTCATGAATCGCCTGGTAACGTTCACGGCCATGCAAATCAGGGCGCTGCCAGTTAGCCCGCCAGGCTGCATAACGGGCTTTCAGATCTTCTCGCGCAGCTGCGCGCGCTTCGCGACGCTGGCGACGCAATTCAGGATCACGTTTCATACCCGGAATATCGCGGTCGCTCACGGCCAGTTCCGGATTGTAACGGCTGACCGGCTTAACACGTTCAAAGATGTCTGCCGACACCGAAACAAACGAACCAGCATGAGGTTCCGCACGCGCAAGCGTCAGATCAGGATGAACGTGGCTGGCCTTTACAGGGGTCTGTTCGTGATTGTAAGCATCCATCACAACCAGGCCCTGCTGCTCGCGCATCAGCAACAGCCCCTGACGCGCCAGTAGCTCATGACAGCGTGCCCAGGTAAATTCACCACTACTGATAAGCGTCTCAATATCCTGACGGCAGTGTGAAACCGCATAGCCCCAGAGGCTTTCCTTATCAGAGAAAATCTCACGTTTCAGCGCCCCCTGTGGGCCCGAACCTGTTCGCAGTTTTCGCCATTCCCGATCGGAAACTGGGGTGGCTTCCAGACCGCCGCCGGTGAACTGTTCCGCAGGGGGAACCTGCTGGAAAATGTCTTTCGGTACCGGCTGCCAGCCTCCTTTATACGAGTCCAGAATAGCCTTCGTTAGCGCAGGCCACACACGTTCCGCCCTGACAGGTGTACGCGTTGAGTCATACCCGTCACAGATTACCAGACGGTCATGCTGTTCTTTCAGATACAGTCCAGACTGTGCCAGAAGCGTATGCACTGACTGTATGGTTCGCTGCGTTGGATCCTGATCAAGTGCAATCAGCGGCGCCCGTAAACGTGCGATCGCATAGTCCGATAAGGATTCTTTCTCTGTCATCCGTTCAGGGCGAGACGGCATAATAATCTTGTCTGGTTCATAGCGGCCGACAGCCGGAACTTGCGAGAAAATGTCCTGTGCAGGAGGAATAAACTCACCCAGTTTACGAATAAGTTTATCGGTATCAAAGGCGTGTCCAAACGCAGAAAGCGTAACGCCAGGACGTTCACGTTCCCAGCCGTCCTTCACTTTTAGCTCGCCGCTCTCCTTTGTCAGGAACAGACCTTCTTTCGCAAATCGCTGATGGAGAGAAGGCCAGTCGGTCACCGGTGACTCCCGTAAACCAGCTATTGCCGTGTCAGCGATATATTCTCTCAGGCTCTGATTACGGCCACGTTTCCAGGCACTTTGACGATCGCGTTCAACAGAAGTACGACGAACAATACGATTATCAGGGGCAATCACATAGCAACCATTGTCAGGTGAAAACCCATGTTTGAGCTCCAGTTCACGACAGGCCTTACTCAGTTTTTCCTGGCTGTAAGCAAGACGGTTAAGATAACCAGTCTCCGGATGTACGCGATTTACAGCGATGTGAACGTGGAGGTTATCCGTGTCAGTGTGAACGGCAGCAACGAACTGATGGCCCGCTAAACCGAGACGGGAAAGTGTATGGCTGACCGAATCGTAAATCTGTTCAGGACGCGGGCTTTCGTGCGATTGCCAGCTCAGAATATAGTGGAATACAGGGTCGCTTTTGTTGTGGGCAAACTTCGCTTTACGTGCGGAGAACTCCATTTCTTCAGCTGCACTTTCAATTGATGTGCAATTGTGGAAACAGGTCACACCGTAAAAATTCACCCATTCCCCGCCGTCAGGCATCACGTCAACCAGCGAGATAAACGACTCATCGCGCAGTTTAGTAGCGTAGTCAACCAGACGGGAAAAGCGACTGCTGTGCGGCATTTCTGGCTTTGTTCCGGAAGCTTTCACGGCTTCCATTAAATCATCATCGCGCGGTTCATCACGAACAGAAACGTACGACACCAGGTCCCCAAAGGAGGACTTGCCGTCTTGTCGTTTCGGTGGAATAACCGGGATCATGATGTTGTTCTTCTCTCCGTGCTAATCGTTACTCATGAGTTTGTTTCTGAGCGTGGTCGACAGTTCTGTTATTGCGACAAGGACCGTGGAGTACTCTTTATCCCCCACTCGTTTCCCTTCAACAAAGAGATGCTTTTGCAGTCTCCCCAGCCTTAAAAGCTCGGTCATAAAGCTGTCGTCGATGAGCGAAATCATCTTTCTGTTCATCGCTGCGTTACGGATATAAGCCGATACGCTTTGCCCCACTGCTTTCGCTTTCTGTTCAATCTCTTCGATTTCATCCGGCGTGAATCTCAGGGTCTTGATTACGGTTTTCTGCCGTTTATCACTTCCCCTTCGGGATGCTTTGTCGCTCATGTGTGCTCCTTACTCGGGTGTCGGGGCGGAGCCCTGACCAGGTGGCATTTGTAATATCGTGCGTGCGCGGTATTACAAATGCACATCCTGTCCCGTCTTTTAAGACATTATACGCTTCGCTGGCTGTTTCGCCTAGTGGCGATTTGACGGCATAGGCAGTGCGGAGCACTGCCACTTTTTAGTGGTCAATGTTATGATTTGGATGACAATATTCTGAAAGGGGTAAGAAGATGAGTAAGAAGGCGTTTTATTCAGATGAAGATATCGAGCTGGCAAAGGTTGCTCTGGCTGGTTTACCGGATCTGACACCTCAGCGCAAATCACAAAAGGAATTTTTGGATGCAATCCGTGATGACCTGTTAGCACTGGTCAAGACCAAAGGTTACACGGTCTCAGACATTAAAGAGACACTAAAAACCACGGGGTATGAAATCAGTGAGAGAGCACTTCGTGAAATCGTTCGTGATGCTGATAAAAACAAACCAGCCCGTAAAAATCGCAGGTCGACGGCAGGAAGTTCGTCATCACCAACGAAATAATTCCTGCATCCTGAAGATGTGATGTACTGATATTTTTCTTACCAGGATGAATTATTTTTTCAACCTGGTAAGAAGGAAAATGATGTAGAAATTACCATTCAAACGTCGGAACGTCTGCCAGCATTTCTCCCCATGAAGTAAAATGAACCATGCTGATGTCAGCCTTTATCATGGCAGTGTAAATCACTATTCTCGCCGCTTTTGAAATACCATGACGTTTCAGAACTAGAAGCGGATAACTGACGGCATCAACACGAATGATGTAACCCAGATCGGATTCATGGATCCATTCGCTTTCATACTCGGCGTGACATAGTTCGCTCAGAATCTCGCTATCCCTCCGCGTAATATGGCTCAGACTACATTCCAGAACAGAACGCAAAATTTTGTGATTAAGTTCAGTACGCTGTCCCCATCCTAGCGATGCAGTAACATCCTCCCATGTCCATTTAGGGTTATCAGGAACCTGAGCAGTAAGCTGTTTAAATGGCAAGCTAAGTGCCGTCGACAGGTTCAACCCTGAGGCAATAATACGCGGATAAAGTTCACTGGCTGTACATGAGGAAATCAGTTCTCCATTCACAAAGAGAGCTTCATCACCGTTATCAAGACGGATACAGGCGACGCCATGAGGCGCACGGGATATGTAGTGAGGCATGTTCAATTCCTTTCAAAAATGTGCCGGATAATACTCCGGCACTTTTTTTTATGAAAATTCGCCCCGTTGCAGGGCGGTGGTTATCAGGTGTACGCGCGGGAAAGCTCAAGTGTACTCAGGACGTGATCCCATTCAGCCCCGTTAAGTGCTGGAATATGGATCGGTTTATGAATACGCCCACAACGGACAAGTGATGTCCCCAGTTGTTTCAGATGTGGCGCGATAGCGTCTGGTTTCAACGTTTCACGGATTTTCCGTGGATGACGTGTTTTTACCCTCTCCTTTACAAAGTATTCGCGACATGCGACGATGAACTGGTCTTTCATAGTGCCTCCTCAGAGTCATTGTGATAACGAGCTGTTACAGCAGCCCGTGTAAACAGGCAGGGCACCCGCCCTGCTTTTTTATTGCCAGTCTTCCGGCAATATCCTGCGCGTCTTACGACGCAAATCTTGCAGGCCATCCGGCCTTTTCTGCCGTCGTCCTTTTCCGTTTTCTTGCAATGAGGGAAATGCCTTCATTACGCTAATGCCCTGACAGGGTGACGATGGAAAGCAGGGGTGAAGGACAGATTATTTGGAGCCTGCGAGAAAAAATCTGGACGGAAAGCGTCAGCGTCCCTTGCTGAACAGAGGCGCTCTGTCAGAGTGCATAAGTAATGAAAGGCTTTCACGGCAGAAACGGACAGGACGGCAGAAGGCGCCGGTTAATCCGGCGTTACCTTGCGGCCGCCGTGGCGGTCAGTGGGAGCGGCGCTGCCGGAACGGCAGCTGCAAGCGGGATAGGTTCAGGTATCGCTTGCTATCCGTCAGGACGGAGACGCGTGCGGCTCCGCGTAGCGCGGTGGGCGTACGGCCACCACGCGAAGTGCAGGCGACGACCCGGCAGCGACGGGGAGCCGAAGGTACCCAGATGTCAGTCCTGACAACATGCTTTTCGTCGTCATTTAGCATCAAATTAATCCACAAAAAAAATCCATAAAAGTGCAGGATCTGCACTTTTTTCATATGTACTTTTCCACAAAAAAAACACTAAAATAAGTGCAGAATCTGCACTTATTTAGGTATCAGAAAATGACGGGTTACGAACTTCGTTTATGGCGAAAAGGTATGAACTGGAGCAGTGACAGGGCTGCCGAAGAGCTTGGAGTCAGCCTGCGAACATGGAAAGTTTACGAGAAGTCGGAAAAGGTATCGCGGGTTGTAGAGCTGGCAACCGTAACACTTTCTATCGCTGCTGCTGTTCCTTCCTTCGGACACCGGAAAACCACCAAAGAAAAGATAATTACCATGATCCAGACACTAACCGGCGCAGCTGGACTCATCGGGAGGCGCTGAGCACCTCCCCTGTCCTTATCAGGCGGCTTTCGATATATCGCGCATAAAGTCCATCATGGCTTTAAGTCTGCGCTGAGTGTTCAGCTTCGCTTCAAAGTCGTTGAGATAGTAAACAGGCGTATAACGTACACGATTGAACTGCATCGTGAGCGTGTTCCCTGTCACCACCTCCGCCGCAATCCCCAAAAGAGACAACTGGATAAATGCCATATCGGCAGCAACCGGATCAATATCGATGCAACTGGCGAACAGGTGCGCGGACGGATTGATATCAGCCTCAAGCAGACATTCAGCATAGGCAATAATCATTCCTGCCGAACCGCAGGCCGGATCGCTTATCGTCGCGATACCCTCCCGCGTGACCGTCTCTTTAATGCCGGAAACCAGCATTCTGGCCATCATTGACTGGACAGAATAGGGGGTAAAATATTGCCCCATACCTCCCGATCCCAGCTCAAGCTCCATAAAAATTGAGCCGATGAAGTCATGGAATTTAGCCTCCAGCGCACACACCATCAGGCGGAACAACTCATGAAAATTGCGGATATCGTCAGCGTCGTATCGCGCGCAGATCTTCCGGCAGTTTTCCGCGTTCTCTGGCGTTCTCACCCGCGCAATATCCAGTTCGCTCGCGGCAAGTCTGACAAAATCGCTGAATACATCCCAGCGGTGAAGGTGGCGGGCAGTCTGGTTAAACAGACTGATAAACTGCTTACGCGCGGTGTCGATGCTGATAAGGCGCGGGAGGGCTGGCTCGGACTGGACAGCCGGAGCCGCCTGCACGACAGGGCGGGCGGCTCCGCGCTTTTTTGTCTCATTGAAGAAATCGGCAAAACTAATCTGGGTCATGGTTTTTCTCCTGCCGCCCCGTCAGGGGCGGCGTTGTTGTCAGTTACAGGCGCGGCTCAGTTCAAGCGTGCGCAGCACATGACCCCACTCGCTCCCGCGCATGGCGGGAATACGTACGGATCGCCCCTTTTTCCGGCAGTGCGCAATATGACGGCCCAGTGCCCGCATTTCCGGACTGAGGGCATTGCAGGCGATTTCACCGCGTTTGATACGCACCTGCTTTTTCACGGGCGCGTTTTGAGCCTCCTGCATCTGGACATAGAGGGCGGTTGGTGTAACAATCGAAACTTCACTGAATTGCATGGGTTTGTTCCTTTTAGTGAAAGCCGGATTTTTTCGTTGGAATCGCTCAAATCCGGCGTGGATGGAGCAGGCGTAAGCCTGCTTTTTTCATTTCTGGCTCTGGCTCTCAGGGCTGAATGCTGCTTTCACCTTCGCCACGATATCGGCGTGATTCAGGTTGCTGTAATCACGTACGCGGAAATAACGCTTTCCAATACGGACAAAAATGTCCGTCACGTTCATACAGATCATCTCTGCCAGCATGAAGGTTTCAGTGTCCTGCGCGGTATCACAACGCCAGTTGATCATCGGCGGGTGCATTCCTGCCGCATCGTGGAATTTGTTCACATCGATTTCCACGGGGGCGATCAGTGCGGACTTTTCACGGCTCAGCCAGTAGGCCATTTCCGATTCGGCGCTGGCGCTGGAATCAAGAGAATCGAAAGAATCAGTCGTGTGTAAATGCATGGTTTATCTCCTTTTATCAGTACAAGCCGGATATCCGGCGTGGGGTTACAGCTGTACGTATTGCAGGTTGCGTTTCAGTTCAAAAAGAAAATCCGGTTGAAACGACCAGGCGCGCCAGTTAAGCGTTCCGTTGGTGCGGATCTCCACCTGCACGTCGCCGTATCGGGATACGTCGGACAAGGTGACGGTGACCCCCGCCTTCAGCGAAGTGGCCTGAGCCACCCACTCCCGTGCGACAGAAACAGGGTTTTGTTCTTCCCCCATCTTCCTGGAAGATTCTTGAGCGGCGGTTTTGACGTTGACGTTTCGTGTGTGCATCCTGGTTTTCTCCTGTGGTGATGGTTGCCCATCTCCCAGGTGAGTTCTCTCGCGGCAAAGGGCAAAGGAGCGACGGCGGGGCGGCAGGAAAAGGGCGCAGACAAAAGTTTTTGCAGTCCCTTGCAAAAAGTTTTGGCGGCGTTCACTTAACCCTTTGGATGACGACCTGACGGTGCTACGACCAGCCCTCCGCGTGAGGACACACGGGGGATGGACTCACGCGGGTGAACAGGATTGCACACACCCGACACGTCGGAACGGCGTGTCGCCATTAGAGCGACGGCTTTGCTGGCGCGGTGAAGGCGTTCCGGACGGTACGGCCGGAGAAGCCGCAGTTGTTGACCTTTGCCATCAGACCCTAGCGATAGCCCGAAACCGCTTGCGGGTTCGGCGGAGACTGGCAGGTGCGTAAGCAGCTGCCTGGCGGAGTGGGGCTCGACGACTGGACCGCCACGCGGGCCAGGAGCCGAAGGTGGCCATTGCCCTGCCCGTCTTTCTGGTTCAGTCCATCACGGAACTGCTGTCAGGAGAATTAACCAGCAGGAAACCGTTCAAAACGGTCACGGAGAGGCATACGAAGAAGCCCTGCCTGAAGCACAGCTTCAGCAGACTAATCACAATTGCGTATATGAACAGGACAAACCGGAGGGAGCAGAGGGGCTGCGCCGGAGGCGCGCCCCGCTTCCCTCGAACCCCGCAGGGGTACGGTCCGTCCCGGAAGTTCAGGCGTGCGGTCGCGTCGGGATGGAAAAAGGGGCTACCGGCGAACCGGCAACCCCTTCATAAAGGCGCTTCAGGCATGTCAGAGCAACTCAGCCCTGAAAAGGCGGGGTTTCCCCCGCCTCCAGGTAGCTTACTTACCGGATTCGTAGGCCATAAAAGCCGCCACCTCCCTGTTCGTGTCCCTGTACCGGATTTCGCAAAGCGATTTCCGTGTCAGGTAAGTGAATATCAGCAGTGTGAGACACACTATCAACACACACCAGAGCAGGGTACTTCGTGGCAGTTTCATAGCTTACTTCTCCTGTCAACGCAAAGCAGAAGTGTCACCATCGGTGCGAAACAGAGATGTCATGCTTTGGTTCAGAGAATGCGTTTGACCGCCTCGCTATATACTTCCGAGCGTTCTCTTTTCCCAACAGAAATCACGAAAACGACAACTTTCTCGTCTATAACCTGGTATACAAGGCGATAGCCTGAAGACCGGAGCTTAATCTTGTAACAATCAGGCATACCACGGAGCTTGTTTGCTTCAATCCGGGGTGACTCAAGTACTTCAACCAGCTTCTTTTTCAACTGTTCACGTACCGTCGAGCCCAGCTTTCGCCATTCCTTTAGTGCCCGCTCGTCAAAATCCAGAAAATACGCCATCAGAGTTCATCCAGCGTCACACGTACTGGCTTAGGATTACGAAGTCGTTCTTTCACTATCTCCACAAGTTCAGCATCTTCATCACTCAGGAGTGTCTGTTTGAACGGCAAGCGTTCATTGTCAGCGATATACTCGAGCATGAGACGAAGCGCTTCAGAAGGAGTTACGCCCATTTTTTCAAGCGCGGCGTAAGAACGCGCTTTAAGTTCATCGTCAATACGTAGGTTAATGCTACCCATGTCTTACACCCCTTGTAATTACAAATGTCATTACAAGTATCGCACTACAACATGCTTAGGGCAAGTCACGAAGTAAGTCAGAAAGTAGTCGTAAGAACGGTGATCACTGTCCGCTTTGTGCCAACAGCGGAAGTTGCTAACCGGATTTTTACTGAAGCTTGAGCAGCGATGCCACTTACTGATGCCTATCAGTAATGGGGCTCTTGATGATTCAAATAAAAAAGATTAAATTGATTGAGATTATTCCTATTTTATTGATCGTTTTCGCATGAGCTTGGAAAACCATGAATCAGATCTTCACTATATAAAACAACGAACTATGGAGGAAGCGTGGGCGGCGAAACTAAGAATATTGATGAGATTGCAGGTATCATTTCCAGTAGAATTTTTGATGAATTAGGCTGGAAAACCCAAAAAACAACGGATATAAGTTGGGACTGTTGTTTGAGATCTCATCTAAACGCTAAACAACTTTTATCTGAAAATCCAAAAAAAACTCACCCTACGGATGTAGTCTTCAAATATAGAGATCCTTATTCAGATATAACTCAGTATATACAAACAGATTTAAAATCTTATTGTGCCAGCACGCTTGACGGTACAAAATCAATATTGAGCGCTCTACGAAGTTTATCACAACAGGTAGCTTGCGCGCCAAGAAGTCCTGAGTGGCGGCGTCTATTTGTTGACAGTACAAATGAGAAATATCAAGTTAACGGCCTACTTTTTATATATAATCATGACAATAAATATGACTCTGATTTAATTGAGAAATTAAATGGAGCCGCCACAGCAAGTTATGATTTTCCAGAGAACTCTTTGATTGCAGTTTTTGACCCAACTATGATCAGATTTTTACTAGATGTTACAGAACACATTGAGACTAGAAGGGGGATTACTGACAAAGTAACACAAGAAACAAATATGTTATGGCAAAAAATTCCTGAGATAGAGAACTGCACATATTTTTACCCTGACAAGCATAATAAAATAGCAACGAAAGGGAAAATCCTTCCAGCCACAATTGAAATGATAACATCTGGCATGATTTTTTACTCATATGAACACGAATATATTAGAAATGATGATGGCGATAGAATAAGAAATAAAATATTGAATATTTTCTGGAAAGAAAAGGTTGATTCCAGTAATCACTTTATATTTCTTTTAGAGTATATATTTAACTATCAATTACTCAATCAATTTGACAAAATATTTGTTATAACTCCGTTCTCATCACACTCAAGCGTTCATTTGCAATCCGCCATTAATGATTACATAGGCATATATTCTTTCACTCAATCTCATATCGAAACGTTAAGGGAAAAAATAGTATCCATTCCTTTTGTTAATCAAAAGCTATCTATATTTGAGTACCAAGTTGCCAGCAAGCAGGTGAATAGAAAATGTCACTTTTCATAAGGAGTATGACATGAATAAATATCAAGCCACGTTGTTTTCAAACGAAAGTGACATTTATACTGCCCTCCACTCTAACAGTGCAAAAATCACAGATGTTACATTAAGGAAGATCGCCTTCAATCGAGGGATAATTTTCCCATCTGACTTATCAAAAGAGGTATTGATAGAAAAAATATCAGACCTGCCATTTTCATATAATCACATCAGAGAAGTACAAGATAAACTGGCAACCAAACCCAGCCAAGACGTCTTCTCAGTAAAACGTATATATGAAGAATTTGATATAGAGAAACTCTATGACGTTGTAAACAAAGTGAAAGAAAATAGACCCAAGTTGCTAGGGCATGAGAAAATTGATCATTACTCAGGGTTGCAAACCTACCATATATCTATTGATTACACTGAATTTGATTTTAGAAGGGGTAAATTTCAGCAGAAAAAATTGTACAGTGGGAGTATAATTTTCATAGTAAAAAAAGGATATGTTTCAGTGAGATATAACTATACACCACGCATTTCAGAAATTCTCAAGCAAATAATTGATACATATTCATCAACGGTTTGTAACAACATAATTGTCAACGAAATAGATTTATCAAGCATCGTTGATACTGATCTTAGGAACATTTTCGCTGTTCATCTTTATGATTTTGATGGAAATTATAAAAAAACAGGACTTGAATATGCTGGTCTTGAAAAGGTTAGAGTAAGCAGAATAAAAACATCTCTGGATATTAATGGAGATAATCTTGAAGGAAATGCTAACGAAGAAACACAAGAATTATTAAACAAGATTTCACCTTCTACAGATAACGAAAATGATGATGACATTAATAATCAGGAAATGGCATCTGACGATGATGAAAACCTAACTTTTAACATTAATAATGCCGCGTATGATGGCCTATCATTAGTGAACGCTCCTCAAATTAAGGAGCTGTGCAGTGATGGGTTTTATAGAAGCTTAATTCGATGGAAGTCATTTTCCTCAGTTGTTAAGAACCATACTATAACTTTTGAACTTAGTTTTGATGATAAATATCTTGGAAAAAATATAAAATTCAGAGCGTTATACAAAGAAAGCAACTCTGCATCCGCAGAGAGAGAAAAACTCAGTGACGCAGACTTTGATCAAGTCATGAAACAATTAGAAGAAAAAATATTTTTGATTAATGACTTTATTATCGAAGAGCATACCAAGCGATACCCAGTAACGAAAGCTATGTCTTGCGAGACTTTGAATCAGGAGGCTGGATGATGATAAAGGTAAAAATTTATAAAGCAGAAAAAGATATAACTAAAAGTGAGTTATTACACAAAGTAAATGACAACCTCTATGATGAAGATAAAGGATATGGTTTTCAAATCATTAATAACTCTGAAGTGCTTGAACTAAGATTTACCATGAGAAGCATTAGTAAGCAAAGCTTAGAATATGCTAATGGCGAGCATTCAGAGGTTGAAATAGCAACTTACTTAAATGTGGATTTTGGCGTCAGACAAGGGAAAAAAATTATACTATATGCCACTAACCCTCCATTAAGTATGAAAATGCCTTATACTATGGTGCAAAAACTATTTGGTGAAGATAGTGGATTGAGACCAGTAGAATTTGATCTGAGGAAAGTTGTAAATGGTCTTTCTGAGGGCTTTGACCTCAAGATAAAATCCATGTCTCTATCTAATATCTCTGTTGATCCTTTTACTTTAGCAAAGACAAAAATAGTAAGCTCAAAGAATCTCCAAGAAATTTATCAGAATAAATATATGAATAGCTCGGCCGTTTTTGATTCCGTACATTTCTTCGTTAACGGAATTGAAACGGAATTATCTAGGACGGGTAGATTCCGTGTGAGAGAGAGTCAACTTCCAACACTTTTATCCATCTTAGAAACTCTCTGAATTTTGTGAAATATATAAGGAACTCAGGCCTACTTCGTCAGTAGGCCTCTTTTCAGGTTTGTGCTTATCTAGTCATTGATTTGATCGTAATGATTCACATAGGATGCTGTTAGCAATGTCCGCTCTTCGCTCTTAGCGGACATTAGCATAGGCTATTTACCATAACGCCGCATTACGCGTACCGCTCAGACGGCCTGAGCGCGTTTCTGACGTGTCCCCGTTAAAAA
>OKPL01000024.1_pt1 | contig 74855 bp, 67 predicted proteins | sample 1612301 | NCBI WGS metagenome assembly OKPL01 (sample SAMN04436790, study PRJEB24849) | human gut metagenome | biome: human gut; feature: NICU; material: stool | host: Homo sapiens | place: USA: Saint Louis, MO | collected 2011-04-21
TTTCGACGAAGTTAAGCGTCAGGGAATGGCTGAACCGAGCTGGCAACGCTGTCCCGACGGGCTGTTTCTGGGCGTCCCTCACCTGCTGCTGACGGAACATGGCTGGGATGAAGAAGCACAGACCAGCTCAACGCAGTTCTGGGCCATAGAAGCAAACGGTCAAACCACCCGTTTCGGCAGCCAGATGACGGCCTGGCGCGATGATGAGTACGTCAGCCTGCTCGGTAATGTCGGTTTTACTCTGCTTCCTCCTCCTGAAAGCAACGACTGGCCAGTCAGCGAGACATTTGAAGGAAAGCTGTTTGCTCTGCTGGCTGAAAAAGCAAATACCTCAGAGAAACGCCCTCTTAATACTCAACGCAATAAAAGGACTTCCACATTGGATATCCCACGTATTTTTACCATCAGCGAAAGTGAGCACCGCATTCATAACCCGTTCACCGAAGAGAAGTACGCCACGCTGGGTCGCGTGCTGCGCATGAAGCCGGGCACCCGCATTCTTGACCTCGGCAGCGGCTCGGGAGAGATGTTGTGCACCTGGGCCCGGGATCACGCCATTACCGGTGTCGGTATCGACATGAGCCAGTTGTTCAGCGAGCAGGCCAGACGCCGCGCCGAAGAGCTCGGCGTCAGCAACCGGGTTCAGTTCATACATAACGACGCCGCCGGATACGTTACAGAAGAGAAATGCGATGTGGCAGCCTGTGTCGGTGCGACATGGATAGCCGGTGGGTTTGCAGGGACCGTCGAGCTGCTGGCACAAAGCCTGAAACCGGGCGGGATCATGCTTATCGGCGAACCCTACTGGCGTCAGCTACCTGCGACGGAAGAGATTGCCCAGGCCTGCGGCGTCAGCTCGACGACCGATTTCCTGACGCTGCCAGGGCTTGTCAACGCGTTCGATGAACTCGGCTACGACGTGGTGGAAATGGTACTGGCAGACCAGGAAGGCTGGGACCGGTATGAAGCCGCGAAATGGCTGACCATGCGCCGCTGGCTGGAAGCGAATCCTGACGACGGCTTCGCCGCCGAAGTCAGGGCCGAGCTATCACTCTCGCCGAAACGCCACGTAACGTACGCGCGGGAATACTTTGGCTGGGGCGTGTTCGCGCTAATTGCCAGGTAACAACAAGCCCGGTATTTCTGACTGGAGATACGGGGCTTAGCCTTTATTTTAATCTGAAGCATCACCTACACAATACATATTCCATATGTTTATTAATCAGGACGTCACCATAAGGATCATCATATGTCACAATATGAACAGTTCTGTCAGTATTGCTTTCGACGGTAGCGGTCATCTGAACGTTATTGCCTGACATGTTGTACTGGTGATTTTAGCAACATGCAGGAAGAGGTAACACTATAAGAATACTGCTTATCGCTGGCCCCAAAAAACCTGCAATAATCTTTTCGATTAATGAATGTCACTCATAGTCCCTATCCTCCCCCTGTGATTATCAGCGAGCACAAACCCGTTAACATACCCCTATCTCTTCATGTCCAACGGATCACCATGCTTAATCAACAGGCACAAACACAGTCGGCTACAGCTAAAAAAACCGGTCTATCGTTTCTACTCATTCTCAGCGCCCTGATGGCTGTAACCTCTTTATCAACCGACATCTATCTTCCGGCTATGCCGGTCATGGCCAAAGATTTACAGGGTGATGCAGAGCTGACAATCACAGGGTTCCTTATCGGTTTTTGCATTGCACAACTGATTTGGGGACCAATTAGCGATCGTCATGGACGCCGTCTACCGCTATTTATCGGTTTAGGTCTGTTCATCATCGGCTCGGTGGGCTGCGCGTTATCAACAGATATCGTGCAAATAGTCTTCTGGCGTGTTTTTCAGGCGTTAGGTGCCTGTACCGGGCCGATGCTGGCTCGAGCAATGATCCGTGACCTGTTTAGCCGTACTCGTGCAGCACAAATGCTTTCGACACTGATGATCATCATGGCTATCGCGCCGATTGCCGGGCCCCTGATCGGCGGGCAGATGATTAAAGTCACCTCGTGGCATGCCATATTCTGGCTGCTGGCGATTATCGGAGTATTAATGCTGATGTCTTTATTCTGGTTACCCGAAACATTACCTGCTGAAAAACGCTCGCAAGCCTCCGTAACCAGAGCCTTTCACAACTACTATGCCTTGCTCACCAACGCCAGATACATGCGATTTACTTTGTGTCTGACGTTCTACTACGTTGCAGCCTACGCCTTTATCACCGGTTCTCCGTTTGTGTACATCACGTACTTCGGTGTTGACCCGCAGCATTACGGTTGGCTGTTTGCAGTAAACATTGTTGGACTGATGGCGGTGAGCATGGTCAACAGACGTCTGGTTCACCGCTATCCACTGGAAGCGTTGCTCAGGAATGCCGTATTCATCGCCGCTATTGCGGCAATAGTGCTGGCAGTCACCACCGGCCTGGGTGTGGGTGGAATCACCGTGATTGTCGGCGCTGTGTTCGTGTTCTTCTCTATGAATGGCATCATCGCGGCGACATCCACGGCTTGCGCTCTGGACGCAGTGCCTAATGTGGCTGGCTCCGCATCGGCGCTAATGGGTGCGTTACAATACGGCAGCGGCATCATCTCTTCACTTCTTCTTGCCCTGTTCAGTGACGGCACACCATGGACGATGGGCTGGATAATTGCGTTGTTTACAGCAGCCAGCGCCCTGATGGCACTGACCGTTCAGATAAAAAAATAAAACGTCGTTATTGATGCCAGACGACACTTTCGTCCAGAGATACCCGCCCTTCCCTGTAGCTCAGGGAGGGATGCGTTTTATCTGGGATCCCAAAAGAAATACCGTAAAGCAGCCTGAAACCTTCAGGCATATTCAATAGCCTACGCACCGTTTGGGCAAAATAACTCAGTACTGCCTGTGGAACGCCTGCGTAACCGCGAGCTGCCAGGGAAAGCAGGAATGTCTGGGCATACATACCGGCGTCCGAGGCTACGCGAACATTGTCCCCTACAGCAGGAATGAACAGCAGGGCAACATGAGGCGCGCCGAAAAATCTCACATTACGCTCGACCACTTCTGAGCGACTTAAGTTATCCCCCCGCGCAACGCCCAGTGCCTGATAGTACGAGCGCCCCTGCTCCGAAGCCCGTTGCCTGAATGGCTCGGGATAAGCTTCTTTATCAAACGTAAAATCAAGGCTGTAGTTCCCCGCCCTCAGATCTTCCGTCAGTGCGTGGCTTAATTCACGAAGTTTATCTCCTGCAACGATATGCAGGGACCAGGGTTGAGTATTGCAGTTGGATGGTGCGCATTGCGCTTCGAGCAAAATGTCTTTGAGGATATCGCTGGGGATGGGAGATGGAAGAAAGGCTCTTGCCGAGTACCTGTTTTTTACTACCTCACTAAATGTTGGCTCTTGCGTACTCATTTGCTTCTCCGCCTGAAAGTAATTTGAAGTGAATGATTCACTCTCCCCCGATCCATCCTGTCACATCAGGCTCATCCTTTTCATTCCTGGTTCCAGATTAGGTCTATGAATTCCATTCATAGCGCCTATTTAAGCAGCGTAATTATCTTTAACCGCAACTTCGTTAATCTGGGTCTATCGTGTGAACACGCAAGCGGAAAGTGGCTACAGCTGATGGACACACCCCAGCCTGCGCGGCTGGGGCGTCGTTGGAGGCTAACTAAATATTCTTATCGAAGAAGACGTCTAACTTTTGCAAAGCCTTATCAACGTATTCAGGCACCCAATACGTCTCGATATGGGTAGCGCCATCGATCAGGAAGAGTTCTTTGTCCTTCGTACCTGTGGCTTTCGCGAATGCGTCTTCAGTCATATAGAGCGTATCCGCTTTTGTACCGGCAATCATCAGCAGCGGTTTATTGATGAGATTGATATGGTCCGTTACGTCAAAGCTCATCAAATCCAGAAGACTGCTGGTGGTGTATTTAAACGTGGAGTTCGGATGCGCGTGGGTTTTCCAGTAGTACTCGTAGCCCTGGCGATACAAGGCAAAGGGTAATTTAGCAATCTGTTCATCAGTCAGGTTGGCATCGCCGGAGTAAAGCACTTCTCCTCCGGCGGCTTCCTGAGCACGTGCGTCAGAAGCCTGCTGAAGACGCTGCTGGATAGTATCCAGCTGTGAATCCTGCATGCCGTTGCGGCGCACAAGGCCTGAATTAAACATGCTGATGGTTGCTATCGATTTAAACCGCTTGTCAGTTTCAGCCGCAACAAGTGAATAACCGCCGCCACCGCAAATACCCAGCAGACCAAGGCGGGCGGTATCTACACCAGGATACTGGCTTATGTAGTCAGCCATGCCGTGGATATCCTCAATGCGATTAGCGGGTTTATCCACGCTGCGAGGCATCCCACCGCTGGCACCCTGATAAGCCGCGTCGGCGGTAATGGTGATGTAGCCCTGCTCGGCGAGACGCTGGGCATACAACCCGGCGACCTGCTCTTTTACGCCACCATTAGGATGTGCAACCACCACCGCAGGGTATTTTTTGGCGGGATCGTAGTTAGCAGGGGTATAGACATTCGCAGCAATCTGAATGCCATGCAGATCGTATTTCACCGGATGAATGTTGACCTTGCCTTTGACGTTCTCAGTTATGGCACCGTCATAGACGAGTGTGAATGGATTTTTTTTGTAATCAGCCGCATTGGCTGAGGTCACTCCGGCCATTGCCGTGAGTAGCATTGCACTGATAAGCGTGAATTTCATGATCTCTCCCGATGAGTATTGGCCTGGTTATACAGGCTCGCGGAATCAAATTTGCAGGCTCAGAGTAGGCGGAGAGGGCTGTCAGCATCGTGACAGGGAAATAACATTTTTGTCAGGAAACGGGCTGGGATGGATAAGTGTTTCTGACAACGCTGTCAGGTAACCGTCAGCTTTATGTTGGCAATCAGAAGGCAGAATGGTCTCGCTTAAATGCGATTCATGTTCAGTTTTCTGAGAAAAGGAGCGATCAATGAAAAGACAGAATGCCCCAACAATGCCAGAGCGGCGCAAGCTATTAGTCGCCGGGGCCGGTATTGCCGCCGCCTCGCTGATTCCCCACGTATCGGCGGCGAGCCAATCCTCTCAGGTCGATTCATCCAGACAACCCAGCCAACGCAATGCTGCTCCGGGCAAGCGTAAACTCGGGAAGCTGGAAGTTTCTGCCGTCGGTCTGGGCGTGCAGAACATGAGTCGCAAATACGACACCTCCGTTCCCTGGCGTCCTGAGATGATCAATGTTATCCGTCGGGCATTTGATGAAGGGGTAACGTTCTTCGACGCAGCTGAAGCCTACGGCCCGTTTGAAGTCGAAAAAATTCTCGGGGAAGGCGTCGCCCCGTTCAGGGACAAAATCGTTATCGCCACCAAGTTTGGCTGGAACATTGACCAACAGACGGGAAAGCGTCTGCCGGGCCTTAACAGCAGGCCGGAGCATATCAGGCAGGTCGTCGAAAACATGCTCAAACGCCTGCGTACCGATCGTATCGATTTACTGTACCAACACCGGGTTGATCCACAGATCCCGATCGAAGATGTCGCCGGTGTGGTGAAAGATTTAATGGATCAAGGAAAAGTCCTGCACTGGGGTCTGTCTGAAATGGGCATCAACACGTTGAGACGCGCTCATGCAGCATTACCCGTTACAGCTGTACAAAGTGAATACTCCATGCTCTGGCGTGGCCCTGAAAAGCAGGTATTTCCGGTGTGTGAAGAACTGGGCATTGGGTTCGTGCCATGGAGCCCACTCGGCGTGCAATTTTTAACGGGCTGGATTGATGAGAATACCCGGTTCGCTACCGGTGATTTCCGCGCGACAGAAACACGCTTCTCGCCTGACAACCTGCCACACAACTTACAGCTGGTTGAACTACTGAAATCCTGGGCAATAAGAAAAAATGCCGCGCCGGGGCAGATTGCACTGGCATGGCTCCTGGCCCGTAAACCCTGGATTGTTCCCATTCCTGGCACCACCAATAAAGACCATATGCTGCAAAACACAGCGGCTACCGGCGTATCGCTGACTTCCGCTGAGATGACCGAGCTCACCCGCTCACTGGACGCCATCACTATCCAGGGTCAACGTCTGCCGGATGCCGTGCAGGTTTATTCCGATGTTGAAGCACCGATGAAAAGTTAAGAGGAAGTCCCGTTATGCGCCTGTTGTTAGTCGAAGATGAAGAAAAAACGTCAACCTATCTCTCCCGTGCGCTGGGTGAGTCCGGATTTACGGTAGATGTCTCTGCAGATGGCGCTGAAGGTCTTCATTACGCGCTGGAGTTCGACTACGACGCGATAATACTGGATGTGATGCTGCCGGGGATGGATGGTTACCGGGTACTTGAGGGTGTGCGAGCTGCCAAACAGACGCCGGTGCTGATGCTTTCGGCTCGCGGCTCGGTCGATGAACGCGTTAAAGGGCTTCGCCTTGGCGCGGATGATTATCTGCCCAAGCCCTTCTCGCTGATTGAGCTGGTGGCGCGTATTCAGGCCCTGGTGCGCCGCCGCGCTACGGATGGCGCGGACATCACCCAGCTGCAAATTCACGATCTGCATCTCGACCTGCTGGCTCGCCGCGTATTTCGTGCCGGAACACGGCTGGAGCTGACCGCGAAAGAGTTTTCCCTGTTGAGCCTTCTGGCCCGGCATCAGGGGGAGATTCTGTCAAAGATGATGATTGCGGAGCAGATATGGGACATGAATTTTGATAGCGATGCCAACGTGGTTGAAGTGGCCATTAAACGACTTCGGGCCAAAGTGGATGCGCCGTTCGATATCAAACTTCTGCATACCGTTCGTGGCATGGGGTATGTCCTCGAAGTCCGGTCCGAATAAATGAAGGGGATAAGCATGCCTAAGCGTTCCATCTCCGTTCACCTGGCGCTGATGTTTGCCTTATCCGCGCTGCTGATTGTGTCCGTTATCGGCATCCTGCTCAGAAGCTCCTTGCATGACTCTTTGCAAAAGCAGATGCACAACGAGCTGCTGTTCCGCGAATCATTAATGAGTCCGTGGATCACCGCACGAACCTCTGCTGACGGCTGGTCACTGCTTGCCAATAAATTTACCGTATTAACCAATTCTGAAGGTGAACGCGTTCGCTACTGGATAGTGAGCGATAACCCACGCTTTAGCATGGGGGGAATACCACCGGTGGGTGTTCAGTGGCCTTCTTTACAGGAAGGCTTTAATAAAGTGCCCGGAGCATCAGAAGGTGCATGCTCGCTGTTTCTGTTAGTAAAAACTATCCCCGCCAACGGTGAAAGGCCTGAGCTGCGCTATGTGGTTGCCATCGACTCCACGCCGTATATGGGCACACTCGATGCGTTCACGCGGACATTGCTGATCATTACCGCACTGGGCGTCGTGATTGTCGCCTTACTGGGATACGTCGTTTCAAGGATCGGTCTTCGTCCCGTTGGCGCGCTCAGTAAACAGGCCCGGCAACTCGCTCCCGGGGACCATGGTCAGCGCCTGAACACCGAAGCATTACCTGACGAATTACAGCAGTTAGCATCATCTTTTAATGGCGTGCTGGAACGTCAGGAGGTCGCCTGGCGACAGCTCGAAAGCTTTAATGCCGATGTTGCGCATGAGCTCCGGACTCCGCTAACTAATCTGATCGGCCAGACGCAGCTGGGTCTCTCACGCCGACGTTCACATGATGAACTGGAAGAGTTACTGGGCTCCAATCTGGAAGAACTTGAACGCATGACGTCTATTGTTAACGACATGCTGTTCCTTTCCCATGCCCATGCGGGTGAACATGCATCCCAGCTTACCCAAGTCTCACTGCGCGAAGAAACCCTAAAAACAGCGGAGTATGTGGAACCCTCTTTTGCTGAAAAACAGCTCTCTCTCGATGTTCAGGGCGACGTCACCGCGGACATCGACCGACGACTGTTCCACCGTTCACTGGCCAATTTACTGGAAAACAGCGCAAGACACTCCCCCTCCAACAGTACGGTTACGGTGCGGTTAAGCGAAACCGGTCATCAAGCCTGTGTTGAAGTGTCAAACCCGGGCGATCCAATAGCACCAGAGCACTTACACCGGCTTTTCGAGCGGTTCTATCGCGTTGACACCTCCCGGGCCAGGAGTGATACCCATCATGGACTGGGCCTGTCGATCGTACGTGCCGTCGCCATTATGCACCGGGGAGATGTCTTTGCCCGTAGTGAAGGAGGCATCAATACTTTTGGCCTCACCTTTGCGCTACAAGCGGATAAAGCGGCAGATAATGCTCAATCCGGCGCTGAGCCGGGACCCGGGTTAGCTGACAGGATTGTCAGGGGGGCGTCAGCCTGACGTCATTACCCTCCCGATAAAATCATCGCAGGCAATCCCCTCTTCATTGATAAGGACGCTTTGCATGATCGGACATTTACGTTACCTCGGGCTGTTACTGCCCTTCTTCACATTTTCATCCTGGGCAGCGGAGCAAAATCCCGCTGTCCATATCGCCCCTGCAGGAAGTCAGAACGCGGTGTTCGGGCCAGCCGAGAACTTTACCGGTCGTGTCAGGGTTGATCCTCTCTTCAAACCGGATAACGACATCCCTGTTTCCGGGGCTTATGTCACGTTTGAACCCGGCGCTCGTTCCGCCTGGCATACGCATCCGGCAGGTCAGCGGCTGATTGTGACCTCTGGTGTTGGGCTCACCCAACAAGAAGGCCAGCCGGTGCAGGTTATCCGCGCCGGTGACGTTGTCTCTTGCCCGGCGGGCGTCAAACACTGGCACGGGGCGGCCCCCGGCAGCGCGATGACGCATCTGGCGATAACCGGGATTGTGGATGGCAAAAGCGTTAACTGGATGGAGAAAGTGACAGATGAACAATACCACGCCCATTAAAGCATTAACGGCAGCGGTACTGCTGACCTTTGGTTTTGGTCTCGCGGCACATGCTGCGCCCGTCAATAAAGGAGCCTCAGAAATGAACCACGAACAAAAGGTTTCAGATACGCTGTCAGCCCGCCAACAGGCCATCCCGTTGATTGCGGCATCGATGGCCAGCAGCCAGATGGATAAGCTGAATGCAGCCCTGAATCAGGGTCTTGACGCCGGACTCACGATAAACGAAGCCAAAGAGATTCTCGTCCAGCTTTATGCCTATACGGGCTTCCCCCGTAGCCTGAATGCGCTTAGTGAACTGATGAAGGTCGTCGAAACACGTAAACAACGTGGTATCAAAGACGTTGAGGGTAAAGAGCCGGTTGCCCCGATCCCTGTCGGGGATGAGCTTCGCCGTGTCGGTACCGCAAACCAGACAAAAATCTCAGGCGCTCCCGTCCAGGGCCCGCTGTTTGATTTTGCCCCGGTGATTAATCAGTTCCTGCAAACGCACCTTTTCGGCGACATTTTCGCCCGCGATAACCTCGACTGGCAAAGCCGCGAGCTGGCAACGGTTGGCGCATTAGCGGCCACGCCGGGCGTCGAATCACAACTGCTGTCGCATACGCGAGCAAGCATGCGGGTCGGCCTGACGGTGTCGCAGCTGCGCCAGCTGGCACAGGTTCTGCGTGAACATGGCGAAAGTGATGCAGCAACGCGAGCTGAAAAGGCGCTGCAGCAGGCGCTCGCAAACAATTAGGAGTGGATTATGGAGCATGATCCCAACCGCAGAATGTTAATCACCGCACTTGCCGGGCTGACGCTGGCGAACGTTTCTTTTGCCTCAGCTGCGACCGGAACCGCAAACGTGCAGGGTAAAAGCCGTGTTCTGGTGGCGTACTTTTCCCGCAGCGGAAATACACGAGTCATTGCGGGCGTCATTCACCGCAGCCTGAATACCGATCTGTTTGAAATCGAACCAGCTACGCCTTATCCGGAAGACTATTTTCAGACCGTTGAACAGGCGAAAAATGAGCGTGAGCGAGGCGTAAAACCGGCATTAAAAAATAGCGTTGCAGATACCTCACGCTACGAGACCGTGTATTTAGGCTTTCCGATCTGGGGGACCAGCGTGCCGCCTGTAGTGCAAGCATTTCTCAGCAGCCACAACCTTGCGGGCAAATTACTCATCCCCTTTATTACTCACGGTGGCTACGGTAAAGGAGACAGCGACGACATCCTTGCCAGTCTCGCCCCAACTGCGCGTCGGGAAAAACCGCTGGTCATTGAATGCGATCAGGAGCGAAGAACCACTGAAACGGTAACAAGTTGGTTAGAGACAATACGCAGCTGATTCATTGATATGAGGAGATACCCTTGAAGACACTTTTAAAAACACTGTCCGTCTGCATGATAGCGAGTGGCCTGGTGGCTCAGTCGGTATACGCAGCGCCGCTGGTCATTCAGGAACAGGGAAGCTTTTCTGCTGGCGGAACTATCACCACTGCCCCGGGTAAGTTTGACGCGAAGAAGCCGCTGGATTCTGCTGGCCAAACTTATCATGGCGATCATGCCTCAGTGTTCTACCAAATTCCGGAAAATCCGCATAAATACCCTATCGTCATGCTGCACGGCGCAGGTCAGTTCTCCCGTACCTGGGAAAGTACTCCAGATGGTCGCGAAGGGTTCCAGAACATCTTCCTGCGTCGCGGGTTCTCAACCTATCTTGTCGATCAGCCGCGTCGGGGCAGCGCTGGGCGCACGACTGTAGAAGGTACTGTTACGCCAAAACCGGATGAACAAATGTGGTTCAATCAGTTCCGCGTTGGCGTGTGGCCAGAGTATTTTAAGGGCGTTCAGTTCTCTCACGACAAAGAAGCGTTGAACCAGTATTTCCGTCAGATGACCCCGAACACCGGGCCGTTTGATATCAATGTGATCTCTGATGCGATGTCCGCAGTAGTGGATAAATCCGGCCCTGCTATCCTCTTCACCCACTCTCAGGGTGGCGGACCAGGCTGGTATACAGCAATGAAAAACAACAAGGTCAAAGCCATTGTCGCCTTCGAGCCAGGCAGCAGCTTTGTCTTCCCGGAAAAAGAACTCCCTGCCCCTATGCCAAGCGCGTTCGACACGCTGAAGGGTGAGCCTGTGCCAATGGAGCAGTTTATGGCACTGACCAAAATCCCGATTCTGATTATTTACGGCGATAACATACCGGATAAACCTGTCGCCATGCCCGCGCAGGACAGCTGGCGCGTAAGACTGGCGATGGCCCGTGAGTGGCGTGACGTGGTGAACAAGCATGGCGGGGATGTGACGGTGACTCATCTGCCTGAAGTGGGAATCAAAGGGAATACCCACTTCCCGTTCTCTGATTTAAATAATGTGCAGATTGCTGATTTGGTGAGTAAATTCTTGAAAGAGAAAAATTTGCAGTAGAACGGAATAGCATTGAGTCCTCATTATTCAGGACTCAATACTAGCATCTGCTTTATAAAAATGAATGGTCTAATGTCGGCGCAAAGCTGTTGAACGTTACTGCCTACTTTGAGCGAACTGCGGTACCATGTTGGACGTACCGAGCTATGTTCAAGATCAGTTCAAGGCATCATATAACCCAGTCACGCCTAACTTATTGCGAAGATCTGAAAATGCATATAATTGCATAATTATAAAATTAAGTTACCTTCTATATCATTCCCTTGCTCTCTGTCGATCAACTCGCCAAATGTTATTGTTTTACTTCGAGGTTTCTGGTTGTTGGGAAGTTCCGCCACCCTCAGTTTCAGCGGCATTGGGCTAACAATACCACTGAATATGCAGGTTCCTGTGGAAAGTGTCGGAATGGACTCCTCTGTCAACCGATCAATATAAGAAACAGACTTTTCAATTGCATAAAGATCATTTTGATTAATAAGACGATGAATAAAATAGTTGTGCGCTTGAGAAATGATAGTTGATGATATATCGTTCGGGCGCTGGCTGGAAATTGTTACAAACACGCCAAATTTACGTCCCTCTTTGATAATCTCTTCAAAAGTTTCGAGCCTATAATCTTTCCAGCTTTCACTTTCTCTAAATGATGTGTTTGAGAGGATGTTATGAGCTTCATCAATAATGATATGAAGCGTTGAAGGCTCGGTAGACATTTTTTTCAAGTTATAAGCCCATTTTGCAATCAAAAGAGGGAGTGTTTTCTTCATTGTAATATTAACCATATTGAGGTTGATAACAATGAAGTTACCTCCATTCCAGAAGTCTCTATCTCCAGATGTATCAAATATTTTAGCTATATCTTTCCGGTTTGCATTCATTCTATTTATTACAGGCGAGACATGTTCCGGATTCGATTTATTGGAGAAAAATTCATAGATAAGTTTAAGCCACATAAAATCCAAGAGACTTTCTATCATATCTTCTTTAAAATTAAAAGAGCAGGCTTTAGAGTAGATATAAGATCTTTCCACATCGATTTCAGAGTTGAAATAGTGCCGTTCGTTTCTTATTTTCCATTTTGAGCCTCCTGAGTGAAACTCAAGATCAGATAATAGTTCTGGATCGTCACAGAAGATCGGACTAAACATTGCATTTATTGCTTCACTTTTTATCTTATCACCACTAAACAAGTTCTGCTTTATTTTTTTCTTTAGCACATTCCTCATGTATTCAAGAGCATTATCAGACCCCATAACTTCGGACTGGAATTCCAAAACACGTTTTAAAAAAGGTTTTTGGGTCTTATCCGTCGCATCAGTCAGAACAGAAAGCATGTCATGTTCAAGTAGTACTTCTTTAGGAAGTGGAAGCTTATTGCCATTAGCATGGTGTGTGTTCAGGTTATAAACCGTTTTCTCATCAGTAATACAATTTTGCGTTGTATATTCGCCATTAAAGTCGAAGAGAATAAATCGGCACTTTTCATTAAAACTGTCACCCAGCATCGGTTTTATCTGAGCGACTCCAGCTTTATAAAGTGCTGCAAGTGTATTGGATTTCCCACTGCCAGTGTTGCCAAAAATTGCAATATGAGAATTTATGAGGCCATTGACTGGTAACGAGATTTCTATATCTTCAAGATCTGTTCGAGTGAAAGACATTACCGTTTCGCCCTCTTTCGCGATCTGGTGTACCGTCTTTACCATCTCTTCAGTAACAACAAAGGCCTCATTACCTATGAGGGGTAGCTCACGCGACCCGCTAACGAAACCTCTCGTTCGGTCGATGTATCCCGTTAACGTGGCCGTCAAGTAGCGACGATAACGCCAAGCATCGCTGCCACTGCCAGAAGGATGTTTTTCTTCAATGAGTCTCTCTGATTCCACTTTGCCAATCAGGCTCATAAATCCTTTCTTGATTTCAATAAAACTTCCTACGGAAACATTTCTCAGAACTTTTCCTTGATAAAATAAATCGCTAAGATTTTTGTTTTTATCTACGAGGATAATTACTGCTCGCCCAGCTACTTCGCAGACTTCACCAACCCGTAATACCGCTTCCTCATCCGTAAAATGCCCGTTCACCTCGCCCCTCCAAGATAACTTGTGATAATTCTATTCATTATCGGGAAATCTATATTCCCTCCCGGCCGGAAGATTACTTCCACGTTGGAATAATCACGAAATTTATCCATAAACCCATTAACATTTGCCTCGTCAAAAGCAAATATTAGTAGTTTGAGAGTAGCATTACGAAGTGCTTTCTTTGTTAGCGTTTCAAGATGTTCATCAGCAAATGAAAAACCAAATACAACGAGCAGGGTGGCCTCTTTATCCAGCTCATTTGAATAGGTTCTCAGTAAATCATAATAAACATTTTGCAGAAGAGTTTCTTTAAATTTTTCCTTTCTCGGAAGAATTAGGGTATGAGCAAGAACCCACTCTTTCCTTTCTAGCTGAGAGTTAAACCGCAGTGGTTTCACATCGGAAATCTTGTAAATAATCTTATCCATCAAGTTTTTCCATGAAAGAGAACCATGAAGTTTTATAAGATTAATAGTAGGGAGTTCGACTTTGTAATTATATAGATTTCCAGTGGCACTAACTGAATAATTAAAACTGCTTGCGTCAAATTCCTTATCACCAAAGAGATTCGTTCGCTTGCTGAACCCATCATTAAAAATTACATTATTATTGCGTGTTGATGCATCTTCAATAAACAAATCATAATTAGTCGTAAATATATTTATACGTCGAGGAAGCAGACCAGTACGACGGCGTGTCAGTATTTTTTCTAGCGAAGAGATAAAGGCATCATAATTTTCCCTAGTGGCATTAACGTTCGTGATAACAAGGGGAACAAATGGGAGTCCATTATCACGATTCAGCATATATTCATGTGGAAGCCAGACAGCAGTTAAAAAGCTAGCTGCTAGGTCAAAGTATTCCTCTTCCATTTCATCATTAATGAGCTGCTGAAGATCACTTTCGATTGTTCCTAGCACTCTGATCGCGGGAAGCGATGCGCCAGACCCGATAAGAAAATTGATATTAGCCGATTGAAACACTCGCTCAAAGTAGTCTTTGTCACCTTCGTTGCCGTAATACGCTCGGTTAACTGCCATCTGATGCGCCCATGAAGTATTAGGATTAATCTCAGTATGGTCATTTTAACGTTCTACAGGGCACTTTTGCATCAATTTTTCCTCTATTTGACCTCATCTACCTAAACGCTGTTTACCTTGTGCCGCTCTTAACTTTTGGCTTGGGTACAAAGCCGACCTTCCTTCCCCCTCTAAATTAATGAACACATCTAATAAACCCTAGCTAATTACCCCATCTAATCGAATAAATCACTTTGCGTTATGCTTTTCCTACACAACAGCTAAAGGATAACGTCATGCAAACTGTAAAACTGAACAACGGTATTGAAATGCCCCTGCTGGGCTTTGGTGTGTTTCAGATGTCTGATGCCGCTGAATGCGAAAGAGCCGTTATTGATGCCATCGATACGGGATACCGTCTGATCGATACTGCCGCGTCTTACCAGAATGAAACCCAGGTCGGGAACGCGCTGAAACAGACCGGCATCGCCCGTGATGAACTGTTTGTCACCACCAAACTGTGGCTACAGGATACTAATTATGAAGGCGCGAAAGCCCAGTTCGAACGCTCTCTGAACCGACTGCAGCTTGATTACGTTGACCTGTATCTGATTCACCAGCCTTACGGCGATGTCCATGGGGCATGGCGTGCGATGGAAGAACTGCAGCAGGCTGGAAAAATCCGCGCCATTGGCGTCAGCAACTTCCATCCTGACCGACTGGCCGACCTTATCGCCTTCAACAAAGTGGCCCCTGCGGTAAACCAGATCGAAGTTAACCCCTTCAACCAGCAGCTGCACGCCGTTCCATGGAATCAGAGCCATGGCATTCAACCGGAAGCCTGGGCACCGTTTGCTGAGGGTAAAAATGGCCTGTTCCAGCATCCCGTGTTAACGGCGATTGGCCAGAAGTACGGCAAAAGCGTGGGTCAGGTTGTGCTGCGTTGGATCTTCCAGCGAGGCATCGTTTCGCTGGCGAAATCGGTGCGCAAAGAACGCATGGAAGAGAACATCAACATTCTCGATTTTGAACTCAGCTCTGAAGATATGCTGCAGATTGCTGCCCTCGACACTGCAACCAGCGCCTTCTTCTCTCACCGCGACCCGGCGATGGTGGAATGGCTGACTGGCCGCAAACTTGATGTTTAAGTCGCGATAAGAGAGGTTTCATTCAATGCAAAAACGTTATCTGGGTCAATCCGGACTCGAAGTTTCCGCGCTTGGGCTCGGCTGCATGGGCTTAAGCCACGGCTATGGTCCGGCGACCGATACCCGACAGGCTATCGAGCTCATCCACGCAGCGGTTGAACGTGGCGTCACCTTCTTCGATACCGCTGAAGTATATGGCCCCTTCCTCAATGAAGAAGTTGTCGGCGAAGCCTTAAAACCGTTTCGTGACCGCGTGGTCATCGCCACTAAGTTTGGTTTTACTTTTGGCGACGACAACAAGCAGCAGATTTTAAACAGCCGTCCTGAGCATATCCGTAAAGCCGTTGAAGGATCATTACGCCGTCTAAAGACTGATGTCATTGACCTGCTGTATCAACACCGTGTCGATCCGGATGTCCCGATTGAAGATGTTGCGGGTACGGTAAAAGACCTGATAGCTGAAGGCAAAGTTAAACATTTCGGTCTGTCCGAAGCGGGTGCGCAAACCATTCGTCGTGCGCATGCCGTACAACCGGTCACTGCGCTGCAAAGCGAATACTCCATGTGGTGGCGCGAGCCTGAGCAGGAGATCCTGCCGTTACTGGAGGAACTGGGTATTGGTTTTGTGCCCTTCAGCCCATTAGGCAAAGGCTTCCTGACGGGATCGATTAAGCCAGGAACCACTTTTGGCAAGGATGATTACCGCAGCACCGTGCCGCGTTTCGCCGGGCAGGCGATTGAAGCCAATGAAAAGCTGGTCTTATTGCTGGGTGAACTGGCGGCAGAGAAAGGCGTGACGTCTGCACAAATCGCGCTGGCGTGGCTGCTGGCACAAAAGCCGTGGATTGTGCCTATCCCTGGTACCACGAAACTGCACCGGCTGGAAGAAAACCTGGGGGCCGCCGACATCATCCTTTCTCAGGATGACTCGCGGAAGATAACCCAGGCGCTTGAAACGATTAAAATCGTCGGCGAACGTTACTCTCCTGAGCACCAGGCTCGCGTAGGCCGTTAATACCCGGACGGGTCCGCTGCAATTGGCGGACCCGTTATTCCTGGTAGCGAAGTGCATCGATCATCAGCGCAAAAGCAGGCGGATGCTGCTTGCGGCTCGGGTAGTAGAGGTAATATCCGGGGAAAGATGGGCACCAGTCCTGCAGAATCTGAATAAGCTCTCCTGACTTTATATAGTCCTGCACCCTGTCTTCAGGTATACAGGCGATGCCAAAACCGGATAACGCCGCATCAATCCTTTCCGCCTGCAGATTAAAGGTTACCTGCCCCTCCACTCTGACCCGTAACGGTTTCCCTTCCTTCTCAAACTCCCAGTGGTAAAGTCCACCGGCTGTCGGCAGGCGCATATTGATACACCGATGATTTTGTAGCTCGTGCGGCGTTTCAGGTTCAGGATTTGCAGCGAAATAAGATGGCGCTCCTACCACAGCCATTCTCATGTCCGGCCCAATTCTTACCGCAATCATGTCCTTATCCACGCTTTCGCCCAGACGGATCCCGGCATCAAAACGCCCCTCAACAATATCGACAAAGCCGTTATCCACCACCAGTTCGAGATTGATTTCCGGGTATTCCCGCAGAAAAGGCTTTAGCTTCGGCCATACCAGACTTCGCGCGGCATGCTCCCCGGCAGATAAACGGATATTGCCGGAGGCAGTGCCGTTCAGCTGAACCAGCGATTCCAGTTCCTGTTCAAGATCGGCAATACGCGGTTCAAGGCAGGCAATAATTCTCTCACCGGCCTCTGTAGGGGCAACGCTTCGGGTCGTGCGGGTCAGAAGGCGGATATTCAGCCTTTCCTCCAGGGCCTTCATCGCGTGGCTGAGTGCAGACTGAGAAACGCCCAGTTTGCCCGCTGCTTTGGTAAAACTTCGCTCCCTCGCCACCACAAGAAAGATTTGCAGTTCGTTGAAATTTTCTTTGAGCATCGGCGATTTCCTTATGGAGGCATTCCCTTCATCGCACACTCATGAAGGGTGTTCATAGACACAATCATTTTAGCCCCATTACTGACATTAATGATAATTGATATTCTGACCGTATCGAAAATAAGTCTGAATTATCAGTAGGTTTATCATGAAAATACTCGTTGCAGGGGCGACAGGAAGTATTGGCCTTCATGTCGTCAATACCGCTATCAAAATGGGCCATCAGCCTGTAGCGCTGATCCGAAATAAGCGCAAAGTGAAATCGCTTCCTCGGGGAACAGATATTTTTTACGGCGATGTTTCATTGCCTGAAACACTCACCGAATTACCGAAAGATATCGATGCCATCATCTTCACTCTCGGTTCCGATGGTCAGGGTCGTATTGGTGCCAGGGCGATAGATTATGGCGGAGTGCGCAATATTTTACGAATATTCAGGGATGTATCTGTTCGTATCAGCCTGATGACCACGATTGGCGTGACTGAACGACTCAGCACCTGGAATCAACGCACTGAGGTTCATGACTGGAAAAGACGTGCCGAGCGTCTGGTCAGGGCCACTGGTCACCCCTATACCATCGTCAGGCCCGGCTGGTTTGATTACAACAATGATGATGAACACCGAATCGTTATGCTTCAGGGGGATCGTCGCCATACGGGAACACCGGAAGATGGTGTGATATCCCGGGAGCAAATCGCCCAGGTTCTGGTCAGTGCCCTGACCCACGACGAGGCAAAAAATAAAACGTTCGAGCTGGTGGCTGAACGAGGTGAAGCACAGCAGGATCTTACCCCACTGTTTGCAGACCTGCAGGCTGATGATCCACAAAAAAATGATGGGGTTCTGGACATAGACAATATGCCTCTGCGTGAAGAACCTGACTGCATTATTAACGAGCTGAATTTGTATTCAAAAAAACTAACCAATCGACAACCCTGACAATTTTGTCATATAGCGGTCAGCCTCATGACAGCTTAAGTCTGTATATTTGAATACACAGATGGAGGAAGTTACTCCTGATACAAGTCCAGTTTCAAGCATATTGTTAAAGAGGTACTAGATATGAAAGCACTACTTATTACTACATTGGTCATGGGGTTTATTTCAATGAATGCCGCATCTGCCGCTCAGGAAATTAACCACGCAGATGGGAAAGAAAAAATGGGTGTAGTCTCAGCCAGCAATGCCTATACACTTGATGAGTTATCGGATGCGCTCTCTCGTAAGGCTGATGAGCAAGGAGCAACGTCGTTCAAAATTCTGTCAACCACGGGGAATAATCGACTGCACGGGGTTGCTGAAATCTATAAGTAAATCATTAGCATCTCGAACAGGATGTGTCTCAGCCCTCTTATAGTGAGCGTCGATTTATGTTCAGAACAGAAGACATCATCGATGAGATAACTCAATGGATTGATTCAAACTTACATAAGCCGCTGAAGATAGAGGATGTTGCTGCGCGGGCAGGATACTCCAAGTGGCATTTTCATGCGGATTAATAATTTGGTAAAATCAATACCACATTCTGGATAAAATAATTCCCGATAGCGAAAAAAGCACTAATTAGAATGGTTAAATTCATTATTATCATTGATTGTAAGAATGATTCCGAGTCCCAACTGAGAACATTAATGTTTTCCAATTGTTATATCCCAGCACCCCCCAAAAAAATAGGAATAAAGGCTTTAAAGAATACAACACAAAAAATAAAAACTTCTAAAGCTTTTAATTATCGATTCAGCTCAAATTACTTTAACATTCTTTCCCTCACCTACCAGTGAGGGAAAGATATATTTACCAACATATACTTGAAACAAAAAAACAATACTGTCATGGACAATAAAAACAATTAATCACGAGCAATCCAATCATATGGAATCAACGCTGCACCACGCCATTCCTCAACTAAATGGATGTTCTCCAGATTACTCCAAACTTCTTCATTAGCATGGTCTAGTACAATAAACTGAAATATACCTTTAGTAGAAGATATAAATTTATTTAAAACTTTAAATACTTTACGAACAGCAACAATATCCTCGTTTTGCCATTCTGGCTCATTATTTTCGTTGTCTATAATTCCTGCTTGCCTTACAGGGAAATATACTTGACTTGGCTGGTCATAAATGAGCAAGCTTGGTACAGGATGCTGAGGATTTCTCGTAAACACCCATTGCAAAGCTAATGTTGTAGCAATATGGTAAGCTAACCAGTTTGCCCCACTACCAGTTTCCCAAAGATAATCATCTCGCTGCCCTCTACTAACTTTTACAGTTAAATCATTAATAATTAACCTGACAGGTGAGTCTGGCCACTCCCCATCTAGATGGGGTAACAATTTCCCAGTTGCTCGTTGAATTTTATCAAGCACTATATCAAGCTTACGTGAAATTTCTTTCTCCGATACTATTTTTAATAACTTATTCTGCTCTGACTGTAATTCTTTAATTTCACTTATTAATTTAGTTAACACATCTGTACTTTGATACAAGCGTAAAGCTTCTTCCAATCTACCAATAAAACGGGAGATCAATTCCCCTTGAGTATTATATTTTTTTACTTCTTCTGACTGTTTCTCTAACGCTCGTATTTCTTGCCTTATAGACGTTAATTCTTTCGTAAACTCATTTAATTGTGAGCGAAGATGTAAAGTTTCTTTATCCAAAGAATGGTTAACCTGTGGATAGGAACGTAACTGCAATTCAATACCTTCAAGTGCAAGACAAAGCTGCCTAATTTTTTCTGAACTTCGTACTTCACTTAACGGCTCAATTATTTTAGCTTTAGCATGTTGTTCACGAATCCATGTGGATAAACTAAGACGTTCTCTTTTTACTTCAAGAGCTTTTTTATACAAATCACTACTATCGTTAAGTCTCTCAATTTCTATAAGCTGGCTTCTAATCTTATTAATTTGTGTAATATTATTTGTTTCTCTTTCTCTCAATTTCTTTAATTCAGTGATAACGTATTGTGTTGAACTTAAAGAAGGCTGAGTAATTTTAATATCCTTTTCAAGGATTGACTTCAAAAGTTTTAAAGTTGCAGGCCACTCGTCAGGAATAGACTGTTCTACGGGTAAAAGCCCGTATTCGATAGCAAGTGACAACCAAATCCGACTTTCTCGTTGCCAGGCATCTCCTGAGGCTTTACGTGTTTTAAGTTCTGTTTCTTTACGACGTAATTGGCGAGTAACTCTATCTAATTCATGTCTTGCCTGAAGAACCAAGGGGCTAATAGCCCCCAATACATACGGAAATATAGTCTTAAGTTTTTCTCTATGCTCTGTAGTGTCTGCTTTAAAGAATAAAACATCTGGATTTGCTATTATATTTTGTGGCTGAAAAATAAATGCCATTAAGTCACGAAAACTTGGACGACTGCGAAAATTATCATGTCCAGTTGGTTCAAATGCTAAATCTGATAAACCTGCCAAACGATCCAAGATTCCTTTCACATGTGTCATTGTACTATTTTTCTGAGGAGCTAATGAAGGTATAATTATTCCATCACCTTCTTCTATATACATTTCACTAGTCCCTTGCTGATTACCAGGTTCTTTACGTGCCAGTAATTTTGGACCTTCAGCCGTATCAATCAGTATACCAAACCATGAACATGATTCTCGAATGACACCAACTGGAATGGCACACTTATCAGAACATAGACAATAATCAATAATAGGGATAACAGCCGACTTACCTGTTTTTGATGCACCGCTGATAATATTAACTTTTCCGGGTTCAAATTTTACAACCCGTGGTTGTTGATTTGTTTTAGGCCAAAGTATCAATTTTCTTATTTGGAAATACATCAGAAATCCACCATCAATGTTTTCGCAATTTGTTGATCCGAAACTTCAGAGAACCAAAATGCTAATTTATCACAGCAAGCATGAATTTTTTTCAACTCGTCAGAGAGCAATGGTAAATCAACCTCTGAACCATCACATCTAACCCTTAATGTGGCTGTTTTAACGTCAATTTCTATTAATCCAGCGTCTTCAGCAACACTTAAAGATTCAAATGTAAGTGATCGCAACTGAAGCGTTCTTTCATGAATAGTAAATATTGCTTCCTTTTTTTTCTGTATTTTCCCTGCAAAGAGATGTATACCTGAGGCCTTTTGGGTGCTACAAATTAGTGTAACAGTAGCTTTATGTAAAATAAGCGGTAAAACAAGAAAACTGATAGTAACAGTTGGAGACTCCTTCTTGTATTGTTGATAATACCGACAAAATACCCATAAAAAAAAGGCTCCCAAAGCACTATTTTGTACTAAAGCTGCATCATTCAGCTCGGGCGTTCTCAGTTCGATTCTCACTATTCATCCTTATCGAGAAGCTCTATATAATTCGGATGCCATCCTAAACGGAGATCGTCAGCCAGAAGATTGAAACCTCCATTAGTAAAATATTCAGGGACTATCTTATTATCGAAGGATACTTTTGTAGCAGAACAACGGCTATAAATAACTTTACCTCTGCTTATTTCAGTCTTGTCGGAGTGGCAAACCTCAATATCATCGCATATTGCATCGTACTGTCTTAATAATGAATTATGCCATTCAGAAATATTTTGCTCAAAAATTAGTCCATTTTCGGCCCACATGGTTATGTTAGCGTCCGTCTTTAATAGATCACTGACAGCCCTAAGCTGACGATCTTGACGAAGTTCTATCAGTTTTAGCTGTTTTATAAACGTGGGGGCCCGTTTGAGCAATGCTTCAGCATCAGAATTATTAATTTCTGTACTGAGTGGCTGAAGGTATCCAGGAATATTATTTTTCTGTACAAAATTTATAAACACCCTTCTAAATTCCTGCACAGATATAACTGCATTTTGTTTATTACGGATAAGTCCATCCGCTTTTTCTTTTGCCATTCCTATCGCATACCGGCAAGTTAGTTCAATTACTTCTTCTGCAATTGTAGGTTTTAAACACTTACGAATTGAATCAAGCGGATCTATTCTGTCATTCTCTATAACTAAATTTGCAATTATTGCTTTTTGTTGTTCTTGTGTAGCATTAAGAAACCGAGAAATATATTTCATACATGCAGGTTCTGATTTTAATTTTTTCAGTTCACTCTGCAAAAAAAACATTAATTTTTTAATATCGTCATCATTTTTGGAATTATGAAATAGCGAACAAATTGTACCTATATTTTTTGCAGGTGTAACATAGTAGCGAAAACTTACTTTGCTAAGACATATATCATTTACTGTCACTATGTCGATCCAGTTAGAAATTGTCTTCCAGAAATCCTCCGACCAGTCTGATAAAGGGTTATGTGTTAAAGCACTTTTAGTCTGCTCCATTATAATCCGGCCATCAGGATAATGTACGGCTACGTCGTCAAGATACTCGAGCGATACACATGCATCATCAGAACAGTTGAGAAGATGGTAGCAGAGGCGAACAGGTTGAAGCGCAAATCCCAAATATTGGCCAGGCGCGCTGGACTTTGGTTGGGAGGATTTTCCTATACTCATTCGGCTTGCTACCTTGCAGTTCTGGTTCAGGATATAATCTGAACAACATGAAAATTATGGATAATTTTGAAGAAAGTATAAAAAATACGCAAGCATAATTCCATACTAAATCTAATGTTGAACGCGACATCGTGAAGAACATCACGACGAATCATATCTGCATATCATGCATTATGCGGTTTGCTTTATAGCTTCCTTAGCAACCGTCACATTGCAGAATGCTTAGAAGGAACAATCTAGCTCAATACCGCTCCTTTGTATTAGCCTGCAACTTAACGGCTACTTTTCTTTCAAACATACTTTCAATACATTCCCCGTACCACTGCATCATCTTCCTCCTTCCTTCCAGATATAAAGCATGGTTGTACGTCCCACGAATCGCGTTCTTATCGACATGCGCAAGCTGGGTTTCAATCCACGCCGTATTGAACCCTTCCTCATGCAAAATCGTACTCATCGTGTGGCGGAAACCATGCCCCGTTACCTTCCCCGTATATCCAATCCGCTTGAACACCTGATTTATACTCGCTTCGCTCATCGTTTTGCGGGGATCATTTCTCCCAGGAAACACCAGAGGATATTGCCCAGTCATCACTTTGAGCTGCTGTACGATTTCCAGCGCTTGGGTAGAAAGGGGGACAAGATGGGGCCGTTTCATCTTCATACGCTCGGCAGGTATTTCCCACACCGCTTTTTCAAGTTCAAACTCACTCCAGAAAGCACCCCGGAGCTCGCCAGTGCGAACTCCCGTAAGGATCAGCAGACGAGCGGCAAGAACAACCAGCGGACTTCCTGTATTGCCAGAGAGAGCTTTGAAGAAATCAGGTAACTCCTCAACAGTAAGGAAGGGATAATGCTTCGATTCATGTCCTGACATCGCGCTGGTTAGATCCGCCGCAGGATTATATTCCGCACGGCCGGTAACGATGGCGTAACGAAAGACTTCGCAGCAGCGCTGGCGAACTTTCTTGGCTTTCTCTGTCGCGCCACGGCTTTCCATTCGACGCAGCACATTAAGCAGAACCAGCGGTTTGATTTCATTCACCGGCTGTTGGCCAATATAGGGGAAAATATCTTTATTGAAGGCTTCGATAATGTCCGAGGCATAACCTTCTGACCACCGGCTCACCTTCGTTCCGTGCCATTCAAGCGCCACTTCCTGAAACGTATTATTGAGCTGCACATCACGAACTAGCTTTTCTTCTTTCTTGGCAAAAGATGGATCGATACCCTCGGCCAGCTTTTTCTTGGCTTCATCACGCAGTGCCCTCGCTTGTGCAAGAGACACTGCCGGATAGACCCCAAAAGCCATACGCTTCTCTTTTCCATTGAAGCGATATTTCATCCGCCAGTATCGGGAACCAGAGGGAACGACTTCAAGATACAAACCAGCACCATCTGCCAGCTTGTAGGCCTTCTCTCTGGGTTTAGCGGCGTCTACCTGTCGTGCATTTAGCTTCATTGGGGGCATCTCCCAGGACCGAACACAGAATGCCCCCACTTATGCCCCCAACTGTAACTTGATTTCGGTTGAGCACAGTTGATAACAGGAGATAAGATACGGGCCAGAAACCGCAGTATACGGGCTTATAGTTGATTTCGGTAGACCTGGGAAGAGCTTGAAATGGTGCCGATAATAGGAGTCGAACCTACGACCTTCGCATTACCGAAACTCGCGTAACCACATGAGTTTGTGAGGTTCGATTGTAGGACGCATTTGTAGTAGCTGCTACATGATGAAGTAGTCTTACTCCGAAAGACCTTAAACTCTTTTACAGCTCTCTCCTGATGACATTTAGATTTTACTTTACACGAGAACAGAACTCTTCCCAGCGAGCGACCAAGGCAATTTTATCAAGTGACAGCACTGTTTGAATTACGTGTCCTTCAAAATCGAGGTAGCTATCAATTGCTCGCTCACTAAAATGAATCGTGAGGGTTTCCGGGTTGACTGCCATATCACCGCGATCAAAAACAGCATGAAGATCTTTTCGAAGAGCAATCCCATTAGCTACCTTCATCGCACCACCATTACTATGCGGGTGTATATGCGCAGCATCCAATGCGGCACGATACTCAACACCAGTTACAGCGCACACATTCAAGGAATTCAGCAATACTGCATTACGGAAGCGAGCCTGGCCGAAGCGACTATATGTGTTATAGGTCTTAATCATTGAGCTATTCACCATATCCCGTATCTGATCGGGATGTAGCTCGAAATCAGCTTGATCAACCTGACTCGGTTTTAAGTGAGGGTGGCTTCCTGCTGATCCTCTAACCTCGTTGTAAGTCGAGTAAAGCTCTCCTCTCGTCATTGCTTCGATTCGTGCGGGCTGATAGCCCTCTTTAATCAAGCGACGATAAGCACTTCGGTAGTCTTGTTGGGACTTTTCAGAAAGTAAAACACCGCCTTTTCCATCAAATGAAATTAACCAGAAATCTTCTTGGTTACTGACCTTATTCTTACATGCCTTTAAGTGCCAGCCACCACTTCTAGCCCAATCAGCTCGCTGATTACTATGATTAGTCGTGTCATATCCTAAGCTATTGAGCCAGCTATAAAATGAAGTAAAACCTAAATCCTGAACTTCTGAAGAAGGGATACGCACGGCCTGTAAGGTGTGACGTGGCTTTATGAGCGGAGCGGAATCGTTCAATGATTTTTTCCCAAGGTTAAATACTGCCGTTACTCACTCAAACCGGAAATGCAACTGCGTTCAAATTCCGAAAGGACAATTGAATATCAGTCACTTTCAAGGCTACCCCATCAAGCTTATGTTATATATGATTTTTATTGCACTTACTTTGACTTAGCCTTGAAAAAAATGCCACCGTAACGCCTACGTAATGCACCTGAATTTTGGTGTTTCATTCACTCTTATAGAAACAAAAAGCTGATGAAACGGTAGAATATTAGCACCCAATAAACACTGTTCATCCATACAGCCTCAGAATTCTTAAACTTATACTTGCTCTACCTTCTCAGTTTGTCCCATCGCACCGCTGACACAATGCCCCAATTGCCACTGGCATTAGGCCTACGCCACTTTGCGGTCTCCATGCTACGGAGATACTCAAGTGCTTCGGAAAACGTGCCAAAACGCTTCTGAGCCGCTTTATCACCTACGCCAAACGAACCATCGCGACTGCTCGCAAGTCCAGGATTAAAGCACGAGCCATCGGCCGCGTATGGAACCAACAGTTCCGGGTCGTTATCTTCAGACAAGCCAGACGCTAACAACTGCCACGGCTCAACGCTCAGAGCGTTAGCCAGCACCTCAATCGCATCAAGAGACGCGTTGGAGCCACCACGTTCAATACGACTCATATAACTACGAGCAAACCCACACCGATCAGCAAAGGCTTCCTGGCTCATTCCGGTGGCAATGCGCAGTTCTTTTACCCGCTCGCCAAACTTTATTCTCAAGGTCTTTTTCATGCACTGAATGTGCAATCTTGACCACTGTAAGGCCACGCTCCATATGAGACATTTTGAATCTAAAAGCCTTCATTTGTGGTCAAACTCACACACATCAGCGTTTCAAACTATTACAATCGTAAAGACTCAAAATGAACACCAATAGTGACAAATTAAACTAAACCCGTATTATGATCGTTATCGGTTGGTCGTCCCCAATATTCGCTATTAGGCGTGATGTGGTTTTGAAAATGAGGGAATCATGGCGGGATCAGGTTTTTTATTACCAATGGTGGCGGGTGTGGCGCTTAGTTGCGTCAGCTATGGACTTGTTGCTCGCATTGTTTCAAAACGTCAGGTCAGCACGCTACGCGCAGTTTCATGGGGAATTATTGGAACCCTCTCATTGGTGCTAGGCGTGTGCGCATTTTCCGCTGTAAGCGCAGAACACCCGGCAGCGAAACAAAAGACCTTGTGCTTAGGCAGCGCCCCGGAATGCTATGCAAAAGCGCACCATAACCCGGTCAGGGAGTGCAAGCAGGTAATGGACAAGAAAGCGACGTTTCGCCATGTATGGCAATTAAGTGAAGCGCAGCCGGTATTCAACACCTACCTCTGGCACGACGAGAACAAACGAACTATTCAAATGTTCGGACAACAAGCTAAGGCGATTAACAGCCTTGGGATGCAAATACCGCTTCAGTATTTTTGTGTTTTCAACGCCAACACAGGGGAAGTCATCGCGGCTTCGTTTGAGTAAATATAGGGGGTAACGTCCCCCTAAATAAAAGATACGTTATTCTTACAAATAAAAAACGATTTGATCAAAAGTTAATATGGCTTGGATCGCTTTCTCTTTCGTATAAGTTTTTGCTGCTGCGGCACCATGACCAACAGAGTGTCTGGAATTGGCGCTGGCAGTCCCTGTCATCAAATCAAAGCTACAATATGTGTTTTGTTTAAGATAAAGCAAAAACTCTTCGGGAAAGAGCAACGTATTTTTACTTTGCAATTTTCTAATCGCCGTATCTTTGGCGAAATCAGTTAAGGCTGAGCTGCTACCTTTTTTTAAGTTCGCTTTTATATAAAAAGATTGTAGAACGCCTTCAATTTCAGTAAGTATAATTTTTATTGCCGCAATATAGTTTCCATAATAATAAGAGCTAAAGGCCGCATCTAATATAGGCATCTTCTCATTTAGGTAAATTTTGCTGTTCCAACGACTGCGTATTGAATCCACTCTATCCTTATCAAAAAGAGAGATAAGATGGCTTGCTGATTTATCAAACACTTCATCATTTTTCTCTTGATACTGGAGTATATCAAAACCGTCGTTGATCAACTCAGCAAAAGGAAACCAACCACGAGCGATAATAAAAGATAAAGTTTCAGGATCGAACATTGAGTCGTATATATTTTTATACTTCACAGCTCGGTGCAAAACACCAAGATTTTTATTCATATCCTCCACGGAAAAATCGTCATCTCGATTTAAATCAAAATATAGACCAAAGCGCCACCCCTCTCTAAACAAGCATATGACTTTATCATCTTGCTTAAACTCGACAAGTGGGAAGTGCACATCTAATATATCAGCAACTTCCTTTTCAAAAACAACCATTCCTGGCTGAATTTGCTTTTTCATAATAATACGGCTAGCCACTGCGGCTTTATCATTCCAAATCTCAGCAGATAAATCCCCATGAATAATGAAAAGAAGCATTTCACAGTTAGACAGCTTTACGAATTTCCCTTCTCTTTGAGTGTAATGCTCAAGCGTTGAAATGAAGCTTTTAGCTATTTGATGAAAAACATCCTGATCAGATGTGAATCCGTGTTTCGTCCAAAGCTGACACATATCTCCTTTAGCTGCATAGGCAGAGGAAAAGCCGATAAGGGGTTCAACCTTCTCTAGTTTTATCGGTTCACCAATATTGCCTGCCAAGATGCCGGGGGCTTTTATCTGTTCCATGAGATATCCTTAATTCTGTCTTACCAAAACTACCCAATTTATCTTTGAATTAAAAACTATCCTGATAAGTTCGCCAGAACCTAAGCTTTTAAAAATCAAGATCGTAATTAAGCAGTGCTAATAGTGGCAATAGTAGCTCTAGAAACACCGTATTCACGCGCTAACGCACTGATACTAGTTCCGCTATTCTTTTTCTCTATAATCGCCCTACGGGCTTCTGGTGCGATTTTAGAAGGTCTGCCCAACTTCTTGCCTTCAGCTTTTGCTCGTGACAGCCCCGCTTGAGTTCGTTCAATCAAAAGATCGCGCTCCATCTCTGCAACCGCTGCCAGCATTGACAGCAGAAGCTTACCCGCAGCGGAGGTGAGCTCAGTCGTGCCAAGCTGGTGGACAATAACCTTAATATTTCGGTCAGCCAACGTCCTGACAGTTTGCAGAACGTCAATCGCATCACGTCCCAGACGGTCTAGTTTCGCAACTACCAACGTTTCACCATCGCGGATCTTGCTGAGCATTTCAGAAAACTCTTTACGTTGCACCGCCGGAACCTTCCCGCTAACAACATCAGTAAACCAAAAGTCGAACGTCCACCCAGCTTGTTCAAGTTCCAGACGCTGGTTCTCAGTATCCTGCTGCGATGTCGAAACACGCCCGTAGCCAAAAATCGCCATTCTCAACACCTCTCAATACCTGTCAGAAAACGGTGTCAACAATAGGACGCCTGCCAGCAATTGCCAAGGCTAATTTTTCAACATCCCGGAAGATACCTGCGAAGAGGTGCCAGAAAACGGTCGTTTGTTGGCACTCCGGATCTGTTTATACATACAGCAGAGCGTTGCCGCGGAAAACCGGATGGCATAACATGAAATTCTCTGGGCCAAAAAAGGAACAAAAATGATTGCTCTCAACACAGTCAAGGGAATCATTGAGATCAGCAGTTGGCGTGATATCGTTGAGCGCCCGCATTTTCGCTCAAACATCAACCCTACAAACGTTGACCTTAAAGAGATCATCGGTAGCTACCAATTTCCAGAAGATGTTCCGTGTGGACTCACAACATGTCATCAACCGCATAAACGTGGTTATATCGTAGTGACAAAAGAAGGTTACGAAACCAACATCGGAAAAGATTGTGGCAAAAACTACTTTTCCGTAGATTTCGTCGAAATGAAGACGCGGTTTGATCGAGATGTTAAAACCTCACTACAACGCGACAACGTCCGCAAGGCAAAAGAAACTGCATCACAACTCCTTGAGCATGTCGAGGGATTACGGAAACAGCCTAAAGGGGCTGATTGGATCTACTCTCGTATTGAGAGACTCCGTAATCGCGGTGTAATTGGTGAGGCAGCGGCTAACGAAATTCGTAAAATGCTTAAGGAGAGACGTAAAGAGCTACTCTCTTCTCGTCTTGCATCGAAAGAAGAAAGAGAGCGGGATTTTTCCATGAATCCGTCTTTGGAGGATAAATTTCGTGGCCAACCTTATTACATTACTATCGTTACAGGCTCGATTAACCACCTCGAAGCAATGTCTAAAGACAATGATCTCAAAGAACTACTGATCCGTAGCGTTACACAAACACTAAGGCAATTAATAGATTGTGATGTCGATAATTTGAAGTCTCGTGAACTTGCACAATTGTCCAAAGAAGCAAGCAACATTCAAGCAAAAATTAACATGGCCCAAGAGATCATACCGCTTGCACAAAAATTACTGACAGCTTCAAATCTTGAGCCGCTTGCCTTTTGGGTGGAAGAACATCATGGAGAACGAGCAGCGGCCCCCTTTAAACGCTTTATTGAACAACTCTAAACAAGATAACGCTCTTGCACTGAAGCCTCAAAATGTTACTATCAGTATACATTTTGGGGTTTTGGTATACAGACGCTTACCCAAAATGGCGTATCAACAAGGCTCTACAACTAGCGGAGCCGGGGTTTAAAGCGGGCGCACCGTTACCCACTGGTCTGGTTCCGAAAGGCGGCGTATGCCAGGGTGCGTGAGGTTGTGTAAGGTGCTGAGTCTTGGACTTGCACAGCCAATAAGAATAGTGAGTTATCATGTTTTGCAAAGGGTTTACGTCGTGAGCCCTTTTTAAAGCAGAGTAGCTCACATCGCCGATCCAAGCAGGGACCCGGAGAAGAGGTTAAAACTCTGGAAGCCTGATTAGCCAAGTGCCTCACTGCAACTCATCGCATTGGCCCTTAGGGCTAGTTTTGCTCCCCAGAAAAGAGGTTTATAAAACATATAAAAACAAAACAAGAAGTTAAGAAGAAAAACAACTCAAGAACCACGTTCTTGTTGTCTTGAAGTTTTAGCTTAGAACTCACCAGAACCCCCAACCCACACGACAAAAGCTACCGGAAAAATTATCGCGCCGAAAAGTGGATCTCCTAGGTTTGCCAGCCCCCCTTTCAGGCATTGCGTCCAAAAACTTCGGCGGTGGCAGGCTTTTCCTTATAGAGGCAAACACCCTCCAAAGTTAAGCGGCGCGGTAAAGCTAAAGCTCACCCAGATTTCTCATTGATTGCTCGATCTCCGCTACCCACTGCTCAGGGCAAGGATAAACCCGGCTTTCGGTGTCAATGCGGTTTGGAGATACGCGGCGGGTTAGCCCATGCAATGACTTTACATGCGCTATCCAACATGTTTTGACTGTTCTCCCCGTTCGGGATTTAACATCATCGGCAATCTGCCGGTAAGTCGCCATAAACGTCCGTGCTCCTCAGGTTGTTAAAATGTTCCGAAGGTGGCTACTTGTTGAAGGTTACATCTGATTCATCTAGCTGCACCAGTCGAGCTACGAAAGAGCTGCGAATTCCGCACCATGATTTCCACTACCCTTGATAAAAAACTCGCCAGTGAGCCTTACAGCGCGTTTGAACCGCATATCGCGGCTTCTGCTCACGGATGGCTGTCTGATTAGCGGTAGCTTCATGGCCCAGTCCGGTTTACTTTATTGTTATCAACTAAGATACGCCCAAGGGCGACACGGAGATAACGCTTGAGAACCGTCGAAATACTGCAATACACCTTACGCAAAGGCAGCGGTGCCACTTTTCACGCCATCATGCAGGAAATCAGCGTTCCCCTTCACCAACGCCACGGGATCGATGTTGTTTCGTTTGGCAACTCGCTTCATGACCCGGATTACTACTACCTCATTCGCACCTTTGACAGCGCTGAAAAAATGGCTGCGGTGCTCAATGCTTTTTATGCAAGTGATGACTGGCGCAGCGGCCCACGCGAAGACATTATTCGCAGCATCGAAACCAGCATTAAAACAGTGATGAATCTACCATCAGAAAGCGTGGAAGGTCTGCGGTTGCAATCATAGGTTACATAGCTTCACCAGACGCGTTTTGAGCGTCTCCAAATTTGGCACTATGAAATACACTACTTTTAAAGAAAAACCGCGCAGAGAGCATCCTGGTGCTCTTGAAACAATACTTCAGTTAGTGACCGCCTCTATGACTCAGTGGGTTAGCATAGTCACCAGTAGGCGGTATGTTTGACCTATATCACGATTAGTATGAGTAAAAATGTAAACTTTTCTCAAATACAAGTAACTTCATAACTGCTTACCTCTCAAAGGGCTGAAATGATATGAAAACAAGGTCTTTTTCTATTTTTTTGCTTAAAGCAGGCTACAACGCACAGAACTCCCTCAAGCCAGATCATCAACTTCTCGATGACTTTCAGGCTCAAAACCTCCCACAGGGTGCAAGTTTATTTATTTCTGACAGATTTAAAACAACTCCTTGGTGGGTGAATTACTTCTCAATTGGCGGGAATTTAGAACAAGAAAGTAAGGGAGCGTTAATTTTTCTTCCAGTAAGAGATCGATGTTTCGCACTAACTTTTGGGCACATTTATCACAATCTACGCGATGTTTCCTATGAGTATGACTTTGGTCTTAAAGTAACATTAAACAGCCTTGAACCTAAAGAGTTAAAAAGTGCTGACATAGTGGATCCTGGTGCATCAAGAAGAAAAAGAATGCAAGTTCCTGTCATGTCTGACTTAACCTATTTGGATTTTGACAGTAATAGCGAGATTTTAAAAAGCTTAACAGGAAAAGTTAAGCCACAGTATATAGAACTATTTAAAAATGCCACTGGCTCTACAAGTTTAAAAGTAGGTCTAAAATTAGAACCGGATGAGCTTATAGTTTTATGTGAACAGCTACTGGATTTATATGCAAGCAATGAATATTTAGAGTCTTTCCCTAACATACAAAAAATAGTCCCGGAAAAAGACCCTCTGAAAATAGAAAAGTTAGACACTTCACTTTTAGAGGCATTTATAAACAAAAGTGATGAATTATCCTTATCAATTCCGGACATTGTTGATTACAGTGACAATATATATTGTGTTTTCAAAGGAAGAAAAGGAATCTCCCCAATATATACTGATATTAGTCTTGATGAATTTTATGACTATCTAGGAGAGATTGATTTAAATACATTTGATATAGAAAAAATAAAAAGCTTTTCATTAAACCTCTGTAATGAAGAAGGGATTACAACTAAAGCATATAATATTTACAGAAGCTTTATTTATGACATTCCCTTTGACGATGAAGGGGTTGTTTATCATCTATGCGAAGGAGAATGGTATAAAGTTGATCAAGATTATTTAGCAATTTTGAAAGATTATATCGATCAAAGATGCGAGAACACCTCACTTCCACCATACAATCACGATAACATAGCAGCAAACAAAAGAAGTTATAGTGAAGAAAACTACAATGAAGATGTTGCCCGTAACTCACTTACACATATCTGCCTTGATCAAACAGATATAAGCCCTGATGGATATACGCAAATAGAGCCTTGTGACATAATTAGTTATAATGGAAATACGTGCATTTTCCACCATATAAAAATATCCTCACGCTCATCTCAGCTTAGTCATCTTTTTAATCAGGGTGTCAACTCTATGGAGTTGTTAATTCTGGAAGGACACAGTAGAGATAAATTAAAAAATCTCATTGAAGAAAAAATACAACATCGTGATTTAGATAGCTTCAAGCGAGTAATCGATGGAAATGACTATAAAGTTGAGTTCGGCATAATTACAAAAAAACCTGCAATGTCTAAATCTGATAACCTTCCACTTTTTTCAAAAATAAGCTTAATGAGAAGTTTAAGAGCACTTTCTCTTTGCCGCACGGAAGGTGTGGTAAGTTTTATACAAGATATAAGTCCGCCTAAAGAAAGCTATAGTAAATATCCTCGTATTACAGTAGTCGTATCTCTTGATGCAAATGGTAAGAATGAGGTTGTTGTAGATAACAACCAAATTTTCCCACAAGGGAAAAAAGTAATGAGATGCTCTCAAGAAATAACTAATAGCGCTATCGGTTCAAAATATATGCTTTATGTCAAAGCAAGCGAAAATGGGGATCTTAGCACCAGTCACGCTTGGGAAAGTGAACCGATTTAGATAACTCTATTTATCTAAAAAGAAACACACACCATAGCCCCATAAATTCGACGGAGCTATGGTGTATTTTAAAATGAATAACTAAATGTTACCTTTATCTACGTTGTTTATTAATTTGTTTGATTCTAAGAGCATCAGCTACCGCATCTACACCATCTTCGCAAACAAATGGAGCAACTTCCGGTAGCCCTAACGTAACGCTCTCAAGCACAGCATAGAGAGCTGCTGGTGGATGATCTTTGCTATAACGATTCTCTGTTTCGCCAGAGCCGCGGATATGTCCAACAAACTGAGCACGAGTCTCGCTGTCGATTCCTGCTTGTTTGAGCCTTGTAGAAAACGTGTGACGGAATGAATGGAACGATTTCTTGCTGTCTTTTTCAAAGCCTAATCGCTCTTTCAGCAACGAGCGGTTAAACCAGTCTGAAGCCTTATCACCATATCCTTTTACAGAGTGGTAAGGAAGCTCTGGAAATAAACGTTCATGGCCTGCTTTCTTCAATGCTTCGCAATAGTTGATTAATCCAAGTTTGATCAATGTCGGATGCAACGGTATTTTCCGTCGTGAATTAATCGTTTTCAGTGACTGATCAGCACGTTCGCTGTTGATTTCAAAGAAATAAAATCCGGCATCATCCTGCTTAATATCATCCAGATAAAGCTGGCATAACTCATTAATCCTTGCTCCGGTAAAGAATCCGATGAGTGGCAACCAGTAATGAAATGCACGATAATGATGGAATTGCCCCTGACTGTTTTTATCGACAGTCCCACGCTTATACCAAGGCATACCAAAAATAGCGTTTAAATCCTCATCAGTGAAATCAGATTTGAAATCCTGATCCATCTTTTCATTTTCAACAGGTGCAAAGAATTTATTCGCAGGAGACTTAATAAAAATGCCTTCTCCATCAGCCCACTGGAAAGCCTCGAAGAGAATTCGCATATATTTACGAACGGCATTATCGCTCATTAGAGGGTCGCCATTCTCTTTTGCCTTGCCAATCAATTCATGAATATCATTGATTTTATATCTTATTTTCGCCAGATCGCGCCTTGCAGGTATCGACCTTAGTAAGCTCTCATACTTACGGAGGAAGTCACGGTCAACTTTTTCAAGCGTTGAATCACCCATGACTTCAAGGAGTAAGCTAAAACCTTCCCGGACTCGATTCTCTGCCTTTTCCGTGAATTTCCCCCCGCGCTTGTAGCGAATATATTTTTCACATAACTCGCTCATTTTCACTGAGTAGTATTTACGATTTACATATTCATTATCCGGTATTGATGAGGGCAATAATACAGGGGTAATTGCTTTTGGTTTCTCTGGCATGACTGGAGAAACTACGGTGCTATGTGACAGCCAAAATAATCGTAAGCGCTCGGCTTGAACACGATGAATCATCAATGAATTAGGCGAGATTTCGACACCGGGAAAGTCAACGAACCAAGCGGCTTTGGATGAAGCCTCTGAGGATTTAAATGCGGTTTCTGCATCCAGCGGCTCGCCAGCGATCATCTGACGTAATATACGTGATGAAACCAAAGGCTGAACATAACCGCTCAGAGAACCTCTGATCCCGATGTTAATGGCACTATCGATGATAAATCCAGAAACCTCAGGATCGTCTTTATCAACGAGTGAAAGGTCTTCCACATAGTAAGCAGGACGCCCATCAGCAAGCCAAAACAGCGGGATATTCGTATCAAGCAGGCGCTGAGCAACTTGTTGCAGGGAAGCACTCGTTAAACCGCAAAATTCAGCAAGGCTGATCATTCCTTCGCCCGCCAAAGCAGGCGCACTGCTCACCAACTTTTCTCTATCCAATTTTTGATACTCACCCAAACATCGCTGCCAGACAGCCAATAGGACTGCGGCAATCGCTCGCGCTTTTCTGATGTCGTTTGTTTCTGTTGAAGCGTGAATCTCACGCTGTCCCGTGTAGAGACGGTATCGGGCGGGAACTGCAATACGGACAACATAAATACCGCTGCTACGGCGATACAGATTATCACGTTGAGCCATCGGCTGTATGACCTCTATGTAGTAGAGGCTACGCGATTTCACTCTAAACGAATTTAATGTTAATTAAATCAATAAGATATAAGTGACTGGTGCCGATAATAGGAGTCGAACCTACGACCTTCGCATTACGAATGCGCTGCTCTACCAACTGAGCTATATCGGCCCTGAGAGACCGGTTACGAGCGTAACCACGGGGCAAAAGAGTAGATCTAACCGGGTGATGCGTCAATGCCCTTTTGAATCAAACGGCTATTTTTGCATCACCCGCGATTATTTACGCACGAATGGTATCATCACCGAAGCCGATCCACTTGTAGGTGGTCAGTGCTTCCAGCCCCATCGGACCGCGGGCATGCAGCTTCTGAGTGCTCACAGCCACCTCTGCACCCAGACCAAACTGGCCGCCATCGGTGAAGCGCGTCGAGGCATTCACGTAAACCGCAGACGAATCCACTTCATTCACAAAACGATCGGCATTGCGCAGGGTGCGCGTCAGGATCGCATCAGAATGCTGGGTGCCGTGTTCACGAATGTGCGCAATAGCGTCATCGAGATCCGCAACTACCTTCACGTTCAGATCCAGCGACAAATACTCATCGTCGTACTGCTCCGCGTTAACCGGAACGACCTTCGCCGGACCGTCTTTCAGCGGGGCGAGAGACTTCTCGTCCGCATGCAGCGCGACGCCACTTTCCGCCATCTGCTTGCTCAGCGCTGGCAGGAAGGTACTGGCGATGCCCTGATGCACCAGCAGCGTTTCTACCGTATTACAGGTGCTTGGACGCTGTGTTTTAGCGTTGACGATAATCTTCAGCGCCGGTTCGATCTCCGCGGTGTCATCCACTACGATATGGCATACGCCAATACCACCGGTGATCACCGGAATGGTAGATTGCTCACGGCACAGCTTGTGCAAGCCCGCGCCGCCGCGTGGGATCAGCATGTCGATGTATTTGTCCATGCGCAGCATCTCGTTGACCAGCGCACGATCGGGGCTTTCGATTGCCTGCACGGCACCCGCCGGTAAGCCGCACTCTTCCAGCGCCTGCTGAATGACGTTCACCGTCGCGGCGTTGGTGCGCCAGGTCTCTTTCCCGCCACGCAGGATAGCGGCGTTACCGGTTTTCAGGCACAGGGAGGCAACATCCACCGTCACGTTTGGACGCGCTTCGTAAATCACACCGATGACGCCGAGTGGCACACGACGACGCTCAAGGCGTAACCCGCTGTCGAGCACCCCACCGTCAATCACCTGCCCTACCGGGTCGGCGAGGTTGCACACCTGACGGACGTCGTCGGCGATACCTTTCAGACGCGCCGGGGTCAATGCCAGACGGTCGAGCATCGCTTCGCTCAAGCCGTTGCGACGCGCTTCCAGCAGATCCTGCTCGTTGGCGAGCAAAATTTCCTGCGACTGGGATTCCAGATAATCAGCGATTTTTTCCAGCACGCGGTTTTTCTCGCGGCTGGAAAGGAGCGCCAGTTTATACGAGGCGGCTTTCGCGGCTGCGCCCATTTGTTCCAGCATGTTCTGGCTCCTTAACGAATAATCATGTCGTCGCGATGCACGGCAACCGGGCCATATTCATAGCCCAGGATGGCGTCGATCTGCTGGGAATGGTGGCCAGCAATCCGACGCAGCGCGTCGCTGTTATAACGGCTTACGCCATGAGCGATGTCGCGACCTTCAAGGTTACGGATTCGGATCACTTCACCACGCGAGAAGTTGCCTGTCACGCTTTTAATTCCTTTTGGAAGCAACGAGCTTCCTCTTTCCAGAATAGCGGCGGTCGCGCCTTCATCCACGGTCAATTCACCAGCCGGGGGCGCGCCAAAGATCCAGCGCTTGCGGTTTTCCAGCGGGGAGGCCTGGGCGTGGAAGCGTGTGCCCACAGAGATGCCTTCCATCACATCACCTATCACGCCCGGACGGCTGCCTGCGGCAATAATGGTGTCGATACCGGCCCGGCACGCCACGTCCGCGGCCTGGAGCTTGGTGCCCATACCGCCTGTCCCAAGACCAGAAACGCTGTCTCCCGCAATGGCACGCAGCGCATCGTCAATGCCGTGAACGTCTTTGATCAGTTCTGCCTGTGGATTGGAACGCGGGTCAGCGGTAAACAGCCCCTGCTGATCGGTCAGAAGCAGCAGCTTATCGGCCCCTGCCAGGATCGCCGCCAGCGCAGAGAGGTTATCGTTGTCGCCTACTTTGATTTCAGCGGTGGCAACAGCGTCGTTTTCGTTGATGACCGGAACGATATGGTTATCCAGCAGCGCGCGCAGCGTATCGCGGGCGTTCAGGAAACGTTCCCTGTCTTCCATATCCGCACGCGTCAGCAGCATCTGCCCGACGTGAATGCCATAAATGGAGAACAGTTGTTCCCAGAGCTGTATGAGTCGGCTTTGTCCTACGGCGGCCAGCAGCTGTTTGGAGGCGATCGTCGCGGGGAGTTCGGGGTAGCCCAGGTGTTCACGCCCGGCGGCAATCGCCCCGGAGGTCACAATCACAATACGATGCCCTGCGGCATGCAACTGAGCGCACTGACGTACAAGCTCAACGATATGGGCACGATTAAGGCGGCGCGATCCGCCTGTTAACACACTGGTACCGAGTTTTACCACCAGCGTCTGGCTGTCACTCATGATTCTCTGCCGTTCAACAATAAGGGAAAATGATGTCAGTCAGACGTTTTAACAGGTGTCAGCCCCGTTGCCAACTGCCTTAGCACATCACCCGTCACTTTGTTGCGCGGGATCAGGAAGCGTAGCGGCAGATTTTGACAATTTTATTACCGAAAAATTAAAACATACTTTTTTAGACATATTCTTACTTTGTCATAAAACGTTCACCCACTAACGATAAAACCCTTCCTGTTTTTCACGGGGTAATAAGTTGAATCTTATTGCTCAGCGAATATTAGCGCGTTGTTATAAAATCAGGATTGAAAATGAAAAAGAGCACTCTGGCATTAGTGGTAATGGGCGTAGTTGCATCCACATCTGTTCACGCAGCAGAAGTTTATAATAAAAACGGTAATAAACTGGACGTGTACGGCAAAGTAAAAGCAATGCACTACCTCAGTGATGATGACGCGAAGGATGGTGACCAGACTTACGTTCGTTTTGGCTTTAAGGGTGAAACGCAGATTAACGATCAGCTGACGGGCTACGGACGTTGGGAAGCAGAGTTCGCGGGTAACAAAGCAGAAAGCGACTCTTCTCAAAAAACGCGCCTGGCATTTGCGGGTATTAAACTGAAAGATTTTGGTTCTTTTGATTACGGTCGTAACCTGGGTGCGCTGTATGACGTCGCCGCATACACCGATATGTTCCCGGAGTTCGGCGGTGACGGCCTGGCGCAGACCGATAACTTCATGACGAAACGCGCTTCCGGTCTGGCCACATACCGTAATACCGATTTCTTTGGCATGGTTGACGGTCTTAATATGACCCTGCAATATCAGGGTAAAAATGAAAACCGCGACGTGAAGAAGCAAAACGGTGACGGCTTCGGTACCTCCCTGAGCTATGACTTCGGCGGCAGCGATTTCTCTGTGATTGGTGCGTATGCCAGCTCCGATCGCACCAATGAGCAAAACCTTCAGGCACGCGGCGAAGGTAAAAAAGCAGAAGGCTGGGCGACCGGTCTGAAATATGATGCCAACGATATATATCTGGCCACTCTCTATTCTGAAACCCGCAATATGGCCCCTATTTCCGGTGGCTTTGCAAATAAAGCGCAAAACTTCGAAGTGGTTGCGCAATATCAGTTTGACTTTGGTCTGCGCCCATCTCTGGGTTACGTGCAGTCTAAAGGCAAAGATATCGAAGGCATCGGCGATGAAGATATCGTGAAATACATCGATGTAGGTGCGACCTATTATTTCAACAAAAACATGTCTGCGTTTGTTGATTATAAAATCAACCAGATCGATGACGATAATAAACTGGGCGTAAGCAGCGATGATATCGTTGCGCTGGGCATGACCTACCAGTTCTGATGTTGTGGTAATAAAAAAACCGGCGCTGAGCCGGTTTTTTTGTGCCCGGTGACGCTGTGCTTACCGGACCTGGGGAGTAATACGTTTTTAGGCCGGGTAAGGCGTAGCCGCCACCCGGCGCTGTGACATCATCAGGCTCTCAGTTTCACCGCTTCGCTGGAAAAATCGTCCGCAGGCTCCAGCTTCAGATCCAGCGTTGCCAGCAGGTCGCGAGCTCTGCCGTGAAATTCTTTTAGCGTATGCTCCAGGCGATCGATCACTTCCTGATCTTTGATGCTCGTCGCCTGCCAGTGCCCGTCTTTATTAAACAGGCCAAACTGATAGCTATAGGTAAAACGGTTTTCCTGTGCTTCCATTTCCATCCACCAGCCCCAGAACTCACGTTTTTCGGGTGCAGGCTTCACGTTGACGCAAACAGCCAGGCAGTCGAAAAAAAAGCGATTCTCTTCACACTGCTCTTCTCGAATATACGGGCCAAGAGCCATGAACTTCTTAATCAGTCTACTTTTCGGGTGTCCACTCGGTAACGTCATTGCGATCTCCTTTTGTGAAGCACTGTTTTACCAAACCAACGAAATTTAGCAAACTATTAACACAATCTCTGCGTGATCCAGCGTGTGATCTCTTTAAGCGCTTTGTCAAAATTCTGGTACACCGGGCTGAAGGGTACCTCCAGCAATTTGCCATCCGAAGATGACGAGGTGATTAAGCGTGACTCCTCTTCCGGGCTAAATGGATCGTTCTTCCAGAAACCGGACATCATCGGGGTTGGGCAACGGCGGCCCAGCAAGCCCTGCGTTTTTAATGAATACCGATTAAGTTCAATGCGCAACGCTTCATCTGAAGCATCATGCATGCCAAGTCGGCTCGCCAGCACGTCCAGATACATTTCAGGAACGCTACCCTGACGCGCAGGCTCGCTTAGCAGTGCATGCACTACCGGACCAAGACAGGCGACGGCCTTCAGGCGGGAAGATTCAAGGTAGGCCAGCCGTACCGCGACGTTAGCGCCAAAGCGGAAGCCAAACGCACCTACCCGGGTATGGTCAACCCAGGGGATATTCTCCAGCGCTTTTAATGCATGCTGGTGCAGCAGGCTGGAATCTTGCGTAAGTTTCCATTTGGATGAAAAACCAATTGATGGCATATCGAGCGTCAGCATGGCGATCCCGTTTGGGGCAAAGTAGCGCTCATACAGGCTGTAATAATCAATTTGTAACGAATCCAGGCCGCCGCACATCAGAACCGTCGGGAACGGGCCTTCCCCCTCCGGCATATGCAGGAATCCAGTCACCGGGCTACCGCCGGGAATGGCGAACTCAATTTCACGCATCCGGCCAGGCAGCCGCTGGGCGGCCTCTTCATAAGCCCGGTTTGCCAGCGCCTGGGCCTGCTCCGCCAGTTCGTCTCCTTTCAGATGCGGGTATGCAGCGATGCTGTAAAGGTTTGCCGCATGCAGCCAGTGTTTGCCGCTGAGAGTGGCATCTTCTTCCTGGCTCGCTTTTTGCTGCCAGAGCATGGCCTGCTTTGACCATTCGTAGATCCAGTTCCCGCCACGGTAGCCCACCACCGTGTCGTAGAGATCGCTGTCGGTGCGCTCAGACTCGCTCATCACGATACGCGCCTGCACGTCGAGGATTTCGCGCGGGTCGATACCACGCCAGATCCACATCAGGCGGTTAATCATGCGATACCAGTGGGGCACGTTTTTACCATCTAACGCTGACTGTACAGCAGGCATGGTCCCCGGATTAAACCGACGCACCAGCGTCGAGGTTTCAGGGTGCTTGAAACGGGGTTTGAAAAGAGTTTCGGTGAGATTCGCCTGCGCCATTGCGTTGCCTCCATGGATACATCACTTGGAGACCATTGTAACGCGTGGCAGGGTAAAAAGAACAACGCCCGGCATAACCGGGCGTGTAAAGTTACGTACTGAAATTAACGGCCAGAGATAGGCGGTACGAAGACCACGCCCATATCCCATGGCTGTTCAATCCAGGTATCCTGAGGGATATCAATGACGTAATCATCAACCAGGGGACGACCCGCTGGTTTCGCGAAGATAGTGACGAAGTGCGCTTTTGGATACATTTCGCGGATAGCCACAGCGGTACCGCCGGTGTCCACCAGATCGTCGATAACGATAAAGCCTTCACCGTCGCCTTCCGCGCGCTTCAGAACTTTCAGCTCACGCTGGTTATCGTGGTCATAGCTGGAGATACATACGGTATCGACATGACGAATACCCAGCTCACGTGCCAGCAGCGCCCCCGGTACCAGACCGCCACGGCTGACGGCAATAATGCCTTTCCACTGTTCGGAAGGCATCAGACGCGCAGCCAGTTTGCGTGCGTGAATCTGCAACATGTCCCAGGTGACGACGTATTTTTCGCTCATGTGAAGTGTCCCAGCCTGTTTATATACGGCTTAAAAAAATGAGGGTGAACCAGGTTGCGCGAGATTATAGAGATCTGACGCACTAAAAACCAGTGTTACGCGCCATGAGCCTGAGTTTTTACATGCTTAATGCTACCAGCCACGGGAGAAAGTGGTATTCTCAGATGCATCTCGCAAGCCCGTCTTGTGGTAACGATTAACCTGCTAACCCAGTGACCTGCAACATTGTTTTGCAGCGCAACGACAAGGAGACCTATCGTGTCTGAACTGTCTCAATTATCTCCACAGCCGCTGTGGGATATTTTTGCCAAAATCTGCTCTATTCCGCACCCTTCCTATCACGAAGAACAGCTTGCCGAACATATTATGGGCTGGGCAAAGGAAAAAGGTCTGCACGCTGAGCGTGACCAGGTTGGCAATATTCTCATCCGCAAACCTGCCACCGCAGGTATGGAAAACCGTAAGCCAGTGGTATTGCAGGCGCACCTGGACATGGTTCCGCAGAAAAACAACGACACCGTTCACGACTTCACAAAAGACCCGATTCAGCCGTACATCGACGGTGAGTGGGTGAAGGCGCGCGGCACGACCCTGGGCGCAGATAACGGTATTGGTATGGCTTCCGCGCTGGCCGTGCTGGCTGACGACAGCGTTGAACACGGTCCGCTGGAAGTGCTGCTGACCATGACTGAAGAAGCGGGCATGGATGGCGCGTTCGGTCTCCAGGCAAACTGGCTGCAAGCGGACATTCTGATCAACACCGATTCCGAAGAAGAAGGTGAGATCTACATGGGCTGCGCGGGCGGGATCGATTTCATCTCTACCCTGCCGCTGTCCCGCGAAGCGATTCCTGCCGGATTCGAAACCTTTAAGCTGACGCTGAAAGGGCTGAAAGGCGGTCACTCCGGCGGTGATATTCACCTGGGCCTGGGCAACGCCAACAAACTGCTGGCGCGTTTCCTGGCGGGCCATGCCGCTGAACTGGATCTGCGTCTGGTGGACTTCAACGGCGGCACTCTGCGTAACGCGATCCCTCGCGAAGCCTTCGCGACCGTGGCGGTGCCTGCGGCGAAAGCGGAAGAGCTGAAAAAACTCTCCAGCCTGTATCTGGATATCCTGAAAAACGAGCTGTCTGAGAAAGAGAAAAACCTGACGGTGGTACTGGAGTCCGTTACAACGGATAAAGCCGCGCTGACCGCACAGTCTCGTGACACGTTCGTCCAGTTGCTGAACGCAACGCCAAACGGCGTGATCCGCAATTCTGACGTTGCAAAAGGCGTGGTTGAAACCTCCCTGAACGTGGGCGTAGTGACCATGGGCGACGACAGCGCAGAGATCATTTGCCTGATCCGTTCCCTGATCGACAGCGGTAAAGAGTACGTTGTGAGCATGCTGGAATCTCTGGGTACCCTGGCGGGCGCGAAAACGTCTGCAAAAGGCAGCTACCCTGGCTGGCAGCCGGATGCAAGTTCTCCGGTCATGGCACTGGTGCGTGAAACTTATCAGAGACTGTTCAACAGCACCCCGAACATTCAGGTTATTCACGCGGGTCTGGAATGTGGTCTGTTCAAGAAACCGTATCCGGATATGGACATGGTCTCCATCGGGCCGACCATTACGGGGCCACACTCCCCGGATGAGCAGGTTCACATTGAAAGCGTCGGTCACTACTGGACGCTGCTGACTGAGCTGCTGAAAGCAATCCCTGTTAAGTAATAAGCCGTTTGATGCCCGGTGGCGCTTCGCTTACCGGGCATACGATTAGCCTAATCTACAGTCCCAGCACCAGCTGACGCTCCAGCTGCGGATCCAGCAATGTGACGTGCAGCCCCACCAGCCTTACCCCTCGTCCGCCCCGCCGCTCTTCCCATGCCTTTTTTGCCGTCGCAATAAGATCCTCTTTGTTGAGGCGTGGCCAGACGTGCTCCTGCGTCGTCTGTTGAAAATCGTTAAATTTCAGTTTGATGCCCTGCCGGGCAATAAGCAGATCTGGTTTGACCTTCAGTAAGCGTCGTTCAAGCTCAGGATAGAGTTGTTCCGTAATAATGGTTTCACACTCTGTCCAGTCATGGATATCTTCGCTCAGCGTGCGTTCAACGCCGACCGATTTACGCAGCCGTTCGTTGTTCACATCCCGGTCATCAATGCCCTGACTGCGTTCCCACAGTACGCGGCCAAACTTACCAAAACGCTTAAGCAGCAGCGCCAGATCGCTGCGCTGAACGTCTTCACAGGTGCGTAGCCCCATATTTTCCAGCTTCGCGGCGGAGACTTTACCCACACCGGGGATTTTGCTGAGCGGCAGCGTCTTTAAAAACGCCGGAACTTCTTCCGGGGTGATGACGTACTGGCCGTTGGGCTTATTTAAATCGGAGGCGATTTTGGCGAGAAATTTTATCGGCGCGACGCCTGCCGATGCCGTCAGGTTCAGCTCGTTAAAAATAGTCTGGCGGATCTCCTGCGCCATCAGGGTGGCGGAGCCGTGGCAGTGCACGCTGTGGGTGACATCCAGATAGGCTTCATCCAGCGATAACGGTTCAATCAGAGAGGTGTAGCGGGAGAAGATCTCCCGAATGTGGCTCGATGCTTCTTTATAGGCATCAAAACGTCCGGGCAAAAGAGTGAGATGCGGGCACAGTTTCAGCGCCATCGCTGTCGGCATGGCGCTGCGCACACCGTATTTGCGAGCAGGATAGTTGGCGGTGCTGATGACACCGCGCTGAACCCGGCTGCCGCCAATGGCGATGGGAATATCCCGCAGCGCCGGGTTGTCACGCATCTCCACTGCGGCAAAAAAGCAGTCCATATCGACATGGATTATTTTGCGCATAGTAAGCCCTCACTCATTACTGGATAAGTATACAGTAAACAAATGAGGGTTGAGAAGTATGCGTGGGAATTGTCGGGTGGCGGCGTTGCCTTACCCGACATACAAAACTAAATAATGCGTTGCTGCTCGCGAGCCATCCGTTTTTTTCGCGCATCGCACGGTTCCGGACAATCGCACACTTTTTCCATTCCGATGGAAGATATACCTCCACAGCTGCCCTGGATGCTTTTACGCTTGATGATCCAGCCTAAGGACATCCCGAATATCACCAGTACAAACACCGCAAAGGTCGCCAGAAAGGTCAGCATAATCAGCCTCCGAAATCATCGAGCATGATGTTCTCATCTTCCACGCCAAGATCTTTTAGCATCTTAATCACGGCAGCGTTCATCATTGGCGGGCCACACATATAAAACTCGCAATCTTCCGGTGCCGGGTGCTGTTTGAGGTAATTTTCATACAGCACGTTGTGGATGAAGCCCGTATAACCTGTCCAGTTATCTTCCGGCTGCGGATCGGATAACGCCACATGGAAGGTAAAGTTAGGGTTATCACGTGCCAGTTGTTCAAACTCATCGTCATAGAACATTTCGCGCAGTGAACGCGCCCCGTACCAGAAGCTGATCTTGCGCTTGCTGCCAAGGCGTTTGAGCTGGTCAAAGATATGTGAACGCATCGGCGCCATACCCGCACCGCCGCCGATAAAGACCATTTCCGCGTCGGTGTCTTTGGCAAAGAATTCGCCGAACGGGCCGGAAATCGTCACTTTGTCGCCAGGCTTGAGGGACCAGATATAGGACGACATGACGCCAGGGGGTGCATCAGGCACATTCGGCGGCGGCGTGGCGATACGCACGTTGAGCATAATAATGCCCTTCTCTTCCGGGTAGTTAGCCATGGAATAAGCGCGAAGCGCGGGCTCTTTTACTTCGGAAACAAAGCGGAAGAGGTTAAATTTATCCCAGTCAGCCCGGTACTCCTCGGGCACGTCGAAGTCAGCATACGCCACGGTATGTGCCGGACAATCAATCTGGATATACCCACCCGCACGGAACGGGACGCTCTCCCCTTCAGGAACGCGCAGCTTGAGCTCTTTAATGAACGTGGCTTTGTTATCGTTAGAGATAACTTCGCACTCCCATTTTTTCACGCCGAAGATCTCCTCCGGCAGCTCAATCTTCATGTTCTGGCGCACAGCGACCTGACACGCCAGACGGCAGCCCTCTTTCGCTTCACGCTTCGTGATATGCGACAGTTCTGTTGGCAGAATATCACCGCCTCCCTCTTTCACCGTCACACGGCACTGTCCACAGGAGCCACCGCCGCCACAGGCAGACGAGACAAAAATCCCGTTGCCGGAGAGCGTATTAAGCAGCTTATCCCCTGCCGGGGTACGGATCTGATTCTGCGGATCGTCATTGATATCAATGATCACATCCCCGGAATTCACCAGCTTCGCACGCGCTGCCAGGATCAGCCCTGACAGCACCAGTACTATCAGCGTGAACATCACCACGCCAAGAATAATTTCCATCTTTTAGCCCTTATAGCTGCACACCGGAGAAGGACATAAAGCCCAACGCCATCAGGCCGGTGGTGATAAAGGTGATCCCTAAGCCACGAAGCCCCGCAGGTACGTTGGCATATTTCATTTTTTCACGGATCCCCGCCATGGTAACAATCGCCAGCATCCAGCCGATACCGGAACCGAAACCATACACAACCGATTCACTGAAGTTGTAATCGCGCTGAACCATAAATGAGACGCCGCCGAAAATGGCGCAGTTCACCGCGATTAGCGGCAGGAAGATCCCCAGTGCGTTGTACAGCGACGGGAAGTATTTATCGAGGATCATCTCCAGGATCTGAACAAGCGCCGCAATCACCCCGATAAAGGTGATGAAGTTCAGGAAGCTAAGATCAACGCCCTCCACCAGCGCGCCATCGCGAAGCACGAAGTTGAACACCAGGTTGTTAATCGGAACGGAAAGCCCCAGCACAACAGTGACCGCCACACCCAGACCGAATGCCGTCGATACCTTCTTAGAAACAGCAAGGAACGTACACATGCCCAGGAAGAAAGCGAGCGCCATGTTTTCAACAAACACCGCGCGCACAAATAAACTCAGGTAATGAGCCATCGTCGGTTACTCCTTTTCCTGCTGTTCAGGCTTCAGCGTACGAATCAGCCAGATCAGCAAACCGATAATGAAAAATGCGCTTGGTGCCAGCAGGAACAAACCGTTCGGCAGATACCAGCCGCCGTTCTGTACCGTATCCAGCACCGGAATGCCAAACAGTTTGCCGCTGCCAATAAGTTCGCGCAGGAAACCAACCGTCAACAGGATCACACCGTAACCCAGCCCGTTGCCGATACCGTCCATAAAGCTCGCCAGTGGCGGCATTTTCATCGCATAGGCTTCAGCGCGCCCCATCACGATACAGTTGGTGATAATCAGGCCGACAAACACCGAAAGCTGCTTCGAGGTTTCATAAGCGAAGGCGCGCAGAAGCTGATCAACCACGATCACCAGCGAGGCGATGATCGCCATCTGGACAATGATCCTCACGCTGTTGGGTATGTGGTGGCGGATCATTGAGATAAACATGCTGGAAAACGCTGTCACCAGCGTTACCGCCAGCGTCATGACCACCGCCGTTTCCAGCTTGGTGGTTACCGCCAGAGCCGAGCATACACCCAGCACCTGAAGCGTTATCGGGTTATTGGCTAAAAGTGGGCCAATCAGCACCTTTTTAACTTCTTTCAGTTCACCCGTATCAGCCATTGTTCAGCGCTCCTTCACGTACATTCTTCAGGAAGGGACCAAAGCCCAGTTCACCCATCCAGAAATCAAAGCTGTGCTGCACCCCATTAGAGGTGAGCGTGGCGCCGGAAAGGCCATCAACGGCAAATTCATCACCGGGACGCGCTCCTCCTTTCACCACCTTCAGCGCAGGCTGGCCGTTGTCATCGAGCACTTTTTTACCGACAAACTGTGCCCGCCAGTTAGGGTTCTCAACTTCGCCCCCCAGCCCTGGTGTTTCGCCCTGATCGTAATATGTAATGCCTTTGACCGTACGGCCATCGGTATCCAGCGCCACAAAGGCGTACATCATTGACCATAAACCGTTGCCATAGATGGGCAACACGATTTCCTGGATGCGCTTTTGCTCGTCGCGGACGAGGTAAATCTCCGCGACATTGCTGCGGCGCTTAATGCCTGCCGGATCCTGCGAGGCGTCAAGCATGGTGCTCATCTGCGGATCTTTTAGCGCCAGCGCCTGGTTATATTTCGCCGGGTCTTTATCCATTAACTCCCCGGTTTTTAAATCCACCAGCCGTGCGGTAATGCGTTCGGCAAACACCGCTGCGACGTCATCCTTCGTCATGCCTTCCTGCATCAGCCCGGCAACGGCAAGGATGTTACGCTGTTTATCCAGCGCACGTTGCTCCTGCTGTAGCGGTTTCAACCCAACGGCAGAACCGGCCACGACAATGGAACAGACCAGACACAGTACCAGCACCACCAGCAGCGTTTTGCTGATACTGTCGTTATTTTTGATCTCAGCCACGCGCCTTCCTCCGCTTAATGTTGGCGCGCACGACCAGATAGTCGAACAGCGGCGCAAACAGATTGGCAAACAGAATGGCCAACATCATCCCTTCCGGATAGGCCGGGTTGACCACGCGAATCAGTACACACATCACCCCAATGAGCGCGCCGTAGCACCATTTTCCTCTGTCGGTAAACGAAGCCGAGACGGGATCGGTGGCCATGAACATCATGCCAAACGCAAAGCCTCCCAGCACGAGGTGCCAGTACCACGGCATGGAGAACATCGGGTTAGTGTCTGAACCAATAAAATTGAAAAGCGTAGCGGTGAGGACCATCCCAAGCATGACGCCAGCGACAATGCGCCAGGACGCCACGCGGCCAAAGAGGATGATGGCTCCGCCGATCAAAATCATCAGGGTAGACACTTCACCGATGGAGCCTGGAATATTGCCAATAAACGCATCAAACCAGGTGACAGGCTGTCCGGTTGCATTGTTGACCAGCGTTTCGCCGCCGCCTGCCGCCCACTGTGAAAGTGGCGTCGCGCCGGAGAATCCGTCTGCTGCCGTCCACACCAGGTCGCCCGAGATTTGCGCCGGATAAGCAAAGAACAGGAACGCGCGCCCTGCCAGTGCCGGGTTGAGGAAGTTGCGTCCGGTCCCGCCGAAGATCTCCTTGGCAATCACCACGCCAAAGCTGATCCCCATCGCCGCCTGCCAGAGCGGCAGCGTTGGCGGAACAATTAGCGCAAACAGAATAGAGGTAACAAAGAAGCCCTCGTTGATCTCATGTTTGCGAATAATAGCGAACAGAACCTCCCAGAAACCGCCCACAATAAAGACAGTCATATAGATGGGGAGGAAGAAGACAGCGCCCAGCGTCATCATGCTGATCCAGCCTGCATCTGCCGCAAAGCTCACCCCGAGCGACTGCGCCAGACGATAGTGCCAGTCAGACTGAATCACCTGCGCCAGCTGCTCTGCATCGTACATATGGTGCAGCGCCGGAATAGTCTGCAACCCAACGTTATACATCCCCCAGAACATGGCCGGGAAGACCGCAAACCAGACCAGAATCATCATTCGCTTGAGGTCGATGGCGTCGCGAACGTGCGCCGCGCCTTTCGTCACCAGACCCGGGGTGTAGAAAATGGTCGTTGTCGCTTCATACAGCGGGTAGTACTTTTTGAGCTTCCCTTCGGTAAAGTGCGGCTCTATTTTTTCAAAGAGGTGTTTTAAGCCCATGGTTATCCTTCCTGCTCAATGCGGGTTAACACCTCGCGCAATACGGGTCCATATTCGTATTTACCTGGACACACATAGGTACACAGCGCCAGATCTTCTTCGTCCAGCTCCAGACAGCCCAGCGCCTGGGCACCGTCGGTATCGCCAGCCAGCAGATCGCGCAGCAGCACAGTGGGCAGAATATCCAGCGGCATCACGCGTTCGTAGTTGCCAATCGGGACCATGGCGCGCTCACCGCCGTTGGTGCTGGTGGAGAAGTTAAACAGCTTACGACGCAAAAAGTGGCCGAGCGTGGTACGGGTTACCGAGTATTTTTCCGCGCCAGGAAGCACCCAGCCGAACAGCTCTTTCTCACGCCCTTCAAGCACCACGCTCACCTGAAGATGGAAACGACCCAGCCAGGCCATCGGGCCTGTCGCGTGTCTGCCGCTCAGCACCGAACCGGAAATAATGCGGTTTTCACCTTCTTTCGTTTCGCCAGCCAACAGCGCCGTCAGGTCTGCCCCAAGCAGCGTGCGAACCAGACGCGGTTGGGTTGCCTGAGGGCCGCCGATGGCAATAATGCGTTCTGCGCACAGCTCACCCGTGGTGAAGAGCTTACCGATAGCGATCACGTCCTGATAATTAAGATGCCAGACCTGTTTCGTCAGGCTTACCGGCTCCAGGAAATGAATATGCGTTCCCACCAGCCCGGCCGGATGCGGGCCGGCAAATTCATTAAAGGCGACCTGCCCTTGCGGATGCCCGCCCAGCTTACCGCCGCTGGCCTGGCAGACATGCACTTTGCCCGGCGTCAGGCGCGTTAACACGGTGAGGCCGGCATCGAAAGCTTTGCGTTCCGCCAGGATAAGAGGCTGCGGATCCGCGCTGAGCGGGTTGGTGTCGATAGCCGTAACGAAGATAGCGGCTGGCACAGTGCCAGGTACGGGTGTTTTGCTATAGGGACGCGTGCGAAGCGCCGTCCACAGTCCTGACTCCAGCAGTTGCGTCTGCACCGCGTCGTGGCTGAGGGTAGCGAGATCGGCGGCGTCAAAACGCGCAAACTCGCGTTTTTCGTCACCTTCAATTTGAATGACAACCGACTGCAGGACGCGACGCTCACCACGATGGATGGCGACGACGGTACCGCTGGCAGGGGCTGTAAACATAACGCCAGGATTTTTTTTATCCTCGAAGAGTGCCTGGCCTTTTATTACACGATCGCCTTCCTGTACCAGCATCGCGGGGCGCATGCCCACGTAATCATCACCCACAATAGCGACATGATGAATACTGGCGCCGGTCGTTACGTGCTTTTCAGGCACGCCAGAGATTGGCAGATCGAGTCCTTTTCTGATTCTAAACATGTGGTTAGCAGGTATCCATGAACAACAATCCAGAGAGGCCGGAGTGTACCATTTTCGGCCCTGCCAAGGGCAGTAAATCCGCCGTCTGGCGCGCCGAAATGCGAGCTATTGCGCAAAGTTCCTGGAGTCAGGACAATATGAATGGGTTATAAAGTAAAACTAATTTGTAAACGCAAAGGTTGGCTCTTGCGAAAATCTCCATCGGTGCTAATGTGAGCGCTCCTGTCCAGATTAGTCTGATTTCGGGTGTCTTTTGCCGTTCTGGCAAGTTGGTCATTGTTTTATCAAGGAACCAGTAGTATGCGTAAAATCGCATTGTTCATTGCGATGCTTCTGATACCGTGCATGTCGTTTGCCGGGCTGCTTGGCAGTAATAGTTCAACGACGCCGGTCAGCAAAGAGTATAAACAGCAGTTGATGGGTTCCCCGGTTTATATTCAAATCTTCAAGGAAGAGCGCACACTCGATCTGTTTGTCAAAATGGGCGAGACGTATCAACTGCTCGATAGCTACAAAATCTGTAACTATTCTGGCGGACTGGGGCCGAAACAGCGCCAGGGTGACTTCAAAAGTCCGGAAGGGTTTTACAACGTTCAGCGTAGCCAGCTAAAACCGGACAGCCGCTTTTATAAAGCGATTAACATCGGTTTCCCTAACGCCTTTGACCGTGCGCACGGTTACGAAGGGAAATACCTGATGATCCACGGCGCCTGCGTGTCTGTCGGCTGTTATGCGATGACGGATTCCGGCATTGATGAAATCTTCCAGTTTGTCACGGGCGCACTGGTCTTCGGCCAGCCGAATGTTCAGGTCAGCATCTATCCGTTCCGTATGACGGATGCCAACATGGCGCGCCATAAGTACTCTGTTTACACAGATTTCTGGAAACAGCTAAAACCGGGTTATGACTACTTCGAGCAGACCCATAAGCCGCCGGTGGTGTCCATCGTCAATGGCCGTTACGTGGTGAGTAAACCGCTCAGCCATGAAGTGGTTCAGCCTCAGCTGGCGTCAAATTACGCGGTCCCCGAGACAAAATAGCGCCCACTCGCCTGGCATGATCTTTTGCCAGGTTTCGTTGCCCGTCAGCGGCTGCGTTGCAATGACAGTGACCACATCGTTCGGTGTGGTCTCCTTCTGAAAATCAATTTCCACATCCTGATCGAGCAGCGTGGCGACGCCAAACGGCGCACGTCGGGTGATCCAGAACAGATTCGTCGAGCAGAATGCCATCACGTAGCGTCCGTCAGACAGCAGCATATTAAACACGCCCTTCTCGCGTAACTCAGACGCCAGTGACGCTATGTACTTAAATACTGCGGTCATGTTGCCGGGCGTACGGGGGTAGCGCTCGGTCAGCTTGTGCAGCAGCCAGCAAAATGCTTTTTCGCTGTCCGTTTCACCGACAGGACGAAAATTGCCGGTTTCCAGTGATTTATAGCCCGAGAGCTGCCCGTTGTGCGCATAGGTCCAGTTACGTCCCCACAGTTCACGGGTAAACGGATGGGTATTTTCCAGCGCCACTTCGCCACGATTGGCCTGGCGGATATGGGCGATCACCGAACAGGATTTAATAGGATAGTCCTGCACCAGTCTGGCAATGGGTGAGTTAAAGCTGGGCTGTGGATCTTTAAACGTGCGACATCCTTTGCCTTCGTAGAAGGTAATGCCCCAGCCGTCTTTATGCGGCCCGGTTCCTCCACCGCGCTGAACCAGCCCGGTGAAACTAAAGCAGATATCGGTTGGCACATTGGCGCTCATCCCGAGCAGTTCGCACATAGAACACCTCCACAACAGCGGGGGGCACCGGCGCCCCCCAGCGAAGTCTTACTTAACCATCTCTTTTTCGATCAGTTGGATCAGGATGTGGATCACTTTGATGTGAATTTCCTGAACGCGATCCGCATAACCGAAGTGTGGTACACGGATTTCAATGTCCGCTGTACCGTCCATCTTACCGCCATCTTTCCCGGTCAGGGTGATCACTTTCATGCCCTTCTCACGCGCGGCGGCGATCGCTTTGATCACGTTAGCGGAGTTACCGGACGTGGAGATCCCCAGCAGCACGTCGCCTTCACGGCCTACGGCTTCAACGTAGCGGGAAAAGATATGGTCGTAACCGAAGTCGTTGCCTACACAGGAGATGTGGCTCACGTCGGAAATCGCAATCGCCGGGTAGCCCGGACGGTTTTCGCGATAGCGTCCGGTCAGCTCTTCGGCGAAGTGCATGGCGTCACAGTGCGAACCGCCGTTACCGCAGGAGAGCACTTTACCGCCGGCTTTGAAGCTGTCGGCAAGCAGGACCGCCGCGCGCTGAATAGCGTGAATATTGGCATCATCTTTCAGAAAGTTCGCCAGCGTTTCCGCCGCTTCGTTCAGTTCGTTACGAATAAGATCCTGGTACATGAGGATAATCCTTCAGTATTGATGAAATAACACAGTGGAGTGTACCGGATAGCAGTAAAAGCGAGAAGCTAAAGCCATGCGAATCGTCCGGCGTTTTGATTTTTTGTGCCGGCTAAAACGCGAACAATGTGAACCAGGTTGTAATTATTTTGTAAACACATTGCTAAAGGAAATGACATCAACTACAACCATATCATCACAAGTGGTCAGACCTCCTACAAGCAAGGGAGCTTTTCTTTATGATGATTTTGAGCATTCTCGCAACCGTTGTACTGCTCGGTGTGTTGTTCTATCACCGTGTCAGTTTATTCCTGAGTAGCCTGATTCTTCTGGCCTGGACGGCTGCACTTGGCGTCGCTGGCCTGTGGAATATCTGGGTTCTTGTTCCCCTGGCCATCATTTTACTACCGTTTAACCTGACGCCGATGCGTAAGTCGATGATCTCTGTGCCGGTGTTCAGGGGATTCCGTAAAGTGATGCCGCCGATGTCGCGTACAGAGAAAGAAGCGATTGACGCCGGTACGACCTGGTGGGAAGGCGATCTGTTCCAGGGCAACCCGGACTGGAAAAAGCTGCACAACTACCCGCAGCCGCGTCTGACCGCCGAAGAACAAGCCTTTATTGACGGCCCGGTGGAAGAAGCCTGCCGCATGGCGAACGATTTTGCCATCACTCACGAAATGGCCGACCTGCCGCCTGAGCTGTGGGCATATCTGAAAGAGCATCGCTTCTTCGCGATGATCATTAAGAAAGAGTACGGCGGTCTGGAATTCTCCGCTTACGCTCAGGCTCGCGTCCTGCAAAAACTGGCGGGTGTTTCCGGGATCCTGGCGATCACCGTTGGCGTGCCAAACTCCTTAGGCCCGGGCGAGCTGTTACAGCATTACGGTACGGAAGAGCAGAAAGATCACTATCTGCCGCGTCTGGCGCGTGGTCAGGAAATTCCGTGCTTCGCGCTGACCAGCCCGGAAGCCGGTTCTGATGCCGGTGCGATCCCGGATACTGGCGTGGTCTGCATGGGCGAATGGCAGGGCGAACAGGTGCTGGGCATGCGCCTGACCTGGAACAAACGTTATATCACCCTGGCGCCTATCGCCACCGTACTCGGTCTGGCGTTCAAACTTTCTGACCCGGAACAACTGCTGGGCGGTGAAGAAGATCTGGGCATTACCTGTGCGCTGATCCCAACCTCGACCCCGGGGGTTGAAATTGGTCGTCGTCATTTCCCGCTGAACGTACCGTTCCAGAACGGCCCGACTCGCGGTCAGGATATCTTTGTGCCGATTGACTACATCATCGGTGGTCCGAAAATGGCCGGTCAGGGCTGGCGTATGCTGGTGGAATGTCTGTCGGTGGGCCGCGGCATTACCCTGCCGTCGAACTCTACCGGCGGTCTGAAATCGGTGGCGATGGGGATTGGGGCTTACGCGCATATCCGCCGTCAGTTCAAAATCTCCATCGGCAAGATGGAAGGTATCGAAGAGCCGCTGGCGCGTATTGCGGGCAATGCCTACGTGATGGACGCCGCAGCCTCGCTGATTACCTACGGTATTATGCTGGGCGAGAAACCCGCCGTGCTGTCGGCGATTGTGAAGTACCACTGTACCCACCGTGCACAGCAGTCAATTATTGATGCAATGGATATCGCAGGCGGTAAAGGCATTATGCTTGGCGAAGGCAACTTCCTGGCGCGCGGCTATCAGGGCGCACCGATTGCCATCACCGTGGAAGGGGCAAACATCCTGACCCGCAGCATGATGATCTTCGGCCAGGGTGCGATTCGTTGCCATCCGTACGTGCTGGAAGAGATGGCCGCCGCGCAGAATAACGACGTGGATGCCTTCGACAAGCTGCTGTTCAAACATATCGGTCACGTTGGCAGCAATGAAGTTCGCAGCTTCTGGCTCGGCCTGACGCGGGGGCTGACCAGCGCGACGCCGACCCGCGATGCAACCAAACGTTACTACCAACACCTGAACCGTCTGAGCGCTAACCTGGCGCTGCTGTCTGACGTCTCCATGGCCGTTCTGGGCGGAAGCCTGAAGCGTCGCGAACGCATCTCCGCCCGTCTGGGTGATGTGCTGAGCCAGATCTTCCTGGCCTCTGCGGTGCTGAAACGCTACGACGATGAAGGCCGTCAGGAAGCGGATCTGCCGCTGGTGCACTGGGGCGTGCAGGATGCGATGTATCAGGCGGAACAGGCGATTGACGACCTGCTGGCAAACTTCCCGAACCGCTTCGTGGCGGGCGCCCTGCGCGCGGTGATCTTCCCGACCGGTCGTCACCATCTGGCACCGTCTGACAAGCTGGATCATAAAGTGGCGAAGATCCTCCAGGTACCAAGCGCAACCCGTTCCCGTATTGGCCGTGGTCAATACCTGGAACCTACCCCGCATAACCCGGTAGGTTTGCTGGAAGAAGCGCTGCTTGACGTGATGGCCGCCGACCCGATTCACCAGAAGATCTGCAAACAGCTGGGCAAAAACCTGCCGTTTACACGACTGGATGAGCTGGCAAAACAGGCGCTGGCGGGTGGCATCATCGACAACAGCGAAGCTGCGATTCTGGTGAAAGCCGAAGAGAGCCGTCTGCGCAGTATTAACGTGGATGATTTCGAACCAGAAGAGCTGGCGACTCAGCCGGTAAAGCTGCCAGAGAAGCACCGCAAACCTGAAGCGGCATAAGGTATTTTGCTCTCACAAACCCCGCCCCGCGCGGGGTTTTTTATTGCCACATTTTCTGGTAATGACGTGCTACAGTGTCAAAAAGTGTTTATTAAGGAGCCTGTATCGTGCCTGGTTTAAAGATTTCTGTTTTGCAGCAACCTTTAGTGTGGATGGACGGTCCCGCCAACCTTCGCCATTTTGATCGCCAGCTGGAAGAGATTACCGGACGCGATGTGATTGTCCTGCCGGAGATGTTCACCACAGGTTTCGCGATGGAGGCAGCAAAACAGTCCATGCCGCAGGACGAGGTGGTGGCCTGGATGCACGCCAGGGCGCAGGAAACAAACGCGCTGATTGCCGGCAGCGTCGCGCTCCAGACCGGGCGCGGACCGGTCAATCGCTTCCTGCTGGTCGAGCCGGAAGGAAACGTCCATTTCTACGATAAGCGCCATCTGTTCCGCATGGCGGATGAACATCAACATTATGAAGCCGGAAACGAACGCGTGGTATTTGAATGGCGCGGCTGGCGTATTCTGCCGCTGGTCTGCTATGACCTGCGCTTCCCGGTGTGGTCGCGCAACCGCAACGATTATGACCTGGCGTTGTACGTCGCCAACTGGCCCGCCCCACGCTCCCTGCACTGGCAGGCTTTACTGACCGCGCGCGCGATTGAAAATCAGGCTTATGTCGTTGGCTGTAACCGTGTAGGAACGGACGGTAACGGGCATCACTATCGCGGTGACAGCCGGGTGATCAGTCCGCAGGGTGAGATTATTGCCACCGCCGAGCCGCATCAGGCGACACGAATTGACGCTGAGATCTCGTTAACGGCGTTAAAGGAGTATCGGGAGAAGTTTCCGGCCTGGCAGGATGCAGATCCATTTAGCATTGGATAAGAAAAAGCCGGGTGGCGGCTGCGCCTTACCCGGCCTACAAATCAGCTCACCAACGCCTGCCCGTCTTTGCGGCTCTCCGTCGCAGCCACGTAGTGCCCTTCCGGCATACGGTAAATCACCTGCGCGCCGCCAAAATTGTAATCCTGAAGCGGATCTTCCACCACTATCTGGTGTCCGCGCTCGCGCAGCGCCGCGATGATATTGCGATCGAAGGTCGATTCAACAACCACTTCCCTGCCCTGCACCACGCGCCAGCGCGGGGCGTCAATCGCCGCTTGCGGGTTTTGCCCGTGCAGCATAATGCGCAGCGCCATCTGCATGTGCCCCTGCGCCTGCATCGGGCCGCCCATCACGCCGAAGGACATCAGCGGTTTGCCGTTACCGTCCATCGCAAAGCCCGGAATGATGGTGTGGAAAGGACGCTTGCTGCCCGCCAGCGCGTTCGGGTGTTTGGGATCGAGCACAAAGCCGCAGCCGCGGTTTTGCAGGCTGATCCCCGTCTCCGGCACCACGATCCCTGAACCGAAGCCCATAAAATTGGACTGAATAAAGGAGATCATCATCCCGCTGGAATCCGCTGCGCTGAGGTAAACCGTCCCACTCTGCGTCGGCGATCCGTACACAAAATCAGAGGCTTTATCGTGATTGATAAGCGCGGCGCGCGACTTCAGATAATGGTCGCTCAGCAGCGCTTTGGCGGCAAACTCCATATGCTCTTCATCCGCAACGTAGCGATCGAGATCCGCCAGCGCCAGCTTCATTGCCTCTATAGAGAGGTGCAGCCCCTGCACGGAATCCGGGTGATGTTTCTCGATGCCGCACTGCTCCAGAATGCCGAGCGCAATCAGGGTGGCGATCCCCTGACCGTTTGGTGGCAATTCCTGCACCGAACCGCCCGCGAAGTCGCGCGATAGCAGTTCCACCCAGTCCACACGGTGATTCGCCAGGTCTGCTTCGGTCAGGTGTGCACCATGTGCTTTGGCGAAGGCGGCAATTTTCTGCGCCAGTTCGCCACGGTAAAACGCGTCGCCGTTGGTTTTGGCGATCAGCTCCAGTGAGTTCGCCTGCGCCGGGTTACGGAAGATCTCCCCCACGCGCGGCGCGCGGCCTTCCGGCGCAAAGCAGGCACTAAACCCGGGCTGATCTTTCAGCTTGTTGTAGCCGCGCTGCCAGAGATGGCCGATCAGCGGCGAGACCGGGAAACCGTTACGCGCGTAATCAATGGCTGGCTGCGCGAGCGTGGTCAGCGGCAGCGTGCCAAAACGTTCAGCCAGCGCCACCCAGCCCGACACCGCACCCGGCACGGTCACCGCGTCCCAGCCGATTTCCGGTACGGCGGTTTTTCCGGCAAACAGATCCGCATGCCAGCTGGCTGGCGAACGACCGGACGCATTCAGACCGTGAAGTTTTTCACCGTCCCAGACAATGGCAAAAGCATCGCTGCCGATGCCGTTGCCGGTCGGCTCGACAACGGTCAGCGCCATGGCGGTCGCAATCGCCGCATCAACGGCATTTCCGCCCAGCTGTAGCATCTTCATTCCTGCCTGTGCCGCCAGCGGCTGCGAGGTGGCAACGGCGTTATGGCCCATCATCGGCGGGCGTCGTGAATCGTAACCGGTTGTAAAATCGAGCGCTTTGGTCATCATGACTCCTTAGTCGTGGCGCGGATCGAGCGCATCGCGCAGCCCGTCGCCGAGTAAATTAAAGCCCTGAACGGCAAGGAAAATCGCCACGCCGGGGAAAACCGACATCCACGGCGCCTGTTCGAGAAACCCTTTTGCGGTGTTGAGCATGGAGCCCCAGGATGGGTTCGGCGGCTGTTGGCCTAACCCTAAAAACGAAAGGCTGGCTTCGGCGATAATCGCCGAGGCAATGGCCAGCGTGGCCTGCACCAGGATAGGTGACATCACGTTGGGCAGAACGTATTTAATGATGATCCAGCGGTCCGGCAGGCCAATCGCCCGCGCGCCGTCGATGTACTCTTCGTTGCGAATGGCGATCACCTGGCCGCGCGTCAGGCGGGCGAAGATCGGCATTGCCGAGAGTCCAATAGCGATCATGGCATTCGTCAGGCTTGGGCCTAAGAATGCCCCCAGCGCGATCGCCATGATCAGGAATGGACAGGCCAGCAGTGCCTCAATAAAGCGGGAGATCACCCCGTCCCACATCTTCTGGAAATAACCCGCCACCAGCCCCAGCGGCACGCCGATGACAACCGCGATCGCCACCGACATACAGCCCGCCATCAGCGAGGTTCTCGCCCCCCAGATAATGCGGGACAAGATATCGCGCCCCAGCTCGTCGGTGCCGAACCAGTACATCGCCGATGGCGCTTTGCGCACCGCGAGGAAGTTAGCTTTGACCGGGTCAAATGGCGCGATCCACGGCGCCAGCAGCGCCACCAGCACAAAAAAGCCCACCACAAGCGCGCCAATCACCGCACTTTTATTGGCGAGGAATTTTTTCAGCACCCGGTTTTGCGCGCGCGGCAGCGCGGGCGCCACGGTTTGCGTCGTCAGTTCCGCCATGATTAACCTCGCATTTTCGGGTTGATAAGGACGTAGAGCACGTCAGCCAGCAGGTTGAGCATCAGGAAACCGATCGCCACGATCAGCACTACGCCCTGCACCACCGCGTAGTCGCGGTTGAACACCGAGTCGACGATCATTTTGCCGAAGCCCGGAATGGTGAACACCTGCTCGGTCAGCACCGCCCCGCCCAGCAGCTCGCCGAACAGCAACGTGGTGAGGGTGATCACCGGCACCAGCGCATTGCGAAAGGCGTGCTTCAGGATCACCGCTTTCGGCAGCAGCCCCTTAGCGCGCGCGGTGCGGATGTAATCCGCTTTCAGCACCGCAATCATCGACGCGCGGGTATGGCGCATCAGCGTCGCCGCCAGGCCGGTTCCGAGCACGGACGCGGGCAGCAGCAATGTCCGCAGGTTCTGGATCGGATCTTCACTGAACGGCACATAACCGGACGCAGGCAACCATTGCAGGTTTACTGAAAAGACCAGAATCAGCAGGATCCCCAGCCAGAAGTGCGGTATTGAGATCCCCGAGATCGCCACAAAGTTCGCCCCGTGATCGACCCAGCTGTTTTTGTTCACCGCCGCGAGGATCCCCATGCTGATACCAAACACCAGCGCGATAATCATCGCCAGCAGCGACAGTTCCAGCGTGACCGGCAGCTTGCTGGCAATCAGTTGCGTGACCGGCTCATGAGTGCGTAAGGAGACACCCAGATCGCCTTGCAGCGCCCGCGTCAGCCAGTTGAAATACTGCACGGGGATCGGCGCGTCCAGATTCAGCTCAGCACGCAGCTGGGCGATCACCGCCGGATCGCGCTCCTCCCCGGCCATGGCAATCAGCGGATCGCCAGGCAGCAGCTTTTGCAGGCCGAACACCATCATGCTCACCAGCAGCAGAGTGGGTATAGCCAGCAGCAGACGTTTGCAAATCAGTTCCAGCATGGGTTCTCCTCAGGAGGTTTATTTCGCCAGCGTTAAGCCAGCCAGACGCACAATGCCGTCCGGGTACGCTTTAAAGCCCTGCACGCGCTTGTTCAGGCCAAAAATGCGCGGTTCGAAGTAAAGGTATGCAATCGGCATATCGGTCTGAAGCTGCTTCACAACCTTGTCATACAGCGGCTGGCGGGCGGCCTGATCGGTGCTCTGACGCGCCTGCGTTAGCCATTCATCCACCTGAGCATTGCTGTAGCGGCCGTCGTTGAGGGTGCCTTTGCTGTTGATAAAGCCGTAGATGCTGCCATCTGGATCCGGGCGACCCGACCAGCCGGAGAAGCTCAACTGGTAGTCACCGCTCTGCTGGCGATCCAGCAGCGTGGCGAACTCGGTCATTTGCAGGTTCAGGTTAAAGCCCGCCTCTGCCACCATCGCCTGCAATACCTGGCCCACCTGCTGCGAGGTTGGGTTGTTCGGCACCAGTAGATTGACGGTCAGCGGCGCGGTGAAGCCTGCGGCTTTCAGCAGCGCTTTGGCTTTGTCGACGTCACGCGGGGGAACCGGAAGATTGACGTGATACGGGCTTACCGGCGAAAACGCCTGGTTTGCCGGAGTGTAAAGCCCTTCGAACACTACCTGGTTTAAAGCATCGCGATCGATGGCCTGGGAAAATGCTTCACGCACGCGGGCATCTTTGAAGGGATCGTTCGCCGGGACTTTGCCATTGTTAATATTGAAGGTGATACCCTGGTATCCGAGGCCCGTCACCTTCGCCAGCGCCAGCTTGCTGTCGGCTTCGACGGTTTTGACGTCGCTGGCGGCAATGCCTTCGGTCAGGTCGAGATCGCCCGCGCGCAGGTTCGCCAGGCGCACGGAGGCATCCGGGATCGGCAGATAGATAATTTTATCGAAGTGGTAGGCGTCTTTGTTCCAGTAGTTGTCGAAGCGGGTCAGCACAATGCGGTCCTGCGACACGCGGCTGTCGAATTTATACGGGCCGGAACAGACCGGATGGGCGGCAAAATCGGCTTTTTTCGCGGCTTCCGGCGCCATCATTGCGCCTGCGCGATCGGTGAGCTGCATCAGAAGTGCGGCATCCGGCGTTTTCAGGTGCAGGGCTATCTGCATCGGGCCGGTGACCTCCACCGACTCAACGGAAGAGAGTTCACTTTTACGCAGAGAGCCTTTTAGCGTCAGGGCCCGGTCGAGGTTGTATTTCGCGGCGGCGGCATCGAATTTTTCACCGTCGTGGAAGGCCACGCCTTCACGGAGATCCAGGGTCAGCGTTTTGCCGTCATCGCTCCACGCCCAGGATTTCGCCAGTCCCGGCACCACCTTGAGGTGCTCGTCCACGTCCACCAGCCGGTCACACAGGGAGGCAAAGACGAAGCGGCCATAATAGGTACGCGCCAGATGCGGGTCCAGCATGTCCGGATCTGCACCCAGGCCGATTCGCAGCACGCTTTCAGAATGGGCGGGCAGCGCCGCACCAAGCAACATAACACTTCCCAGTACGGTCAAAAGAGAATTACGCATTGTCATTATCATGAGTTCCTTGAAGGAAGGGAGGAGTGAGTAGCCGCGTGTTCAAACAGCGCGCGGCGGCGCAAAAATGCGGCGGATGGCGGTGCGATCTGTATAACGCTGCGATCGCGATTAATCTCCTGCCAGCGGTGGCAGGCGACCTGACGTCCGCCGTCGATTACCTGATGAATCGGCTCAACCTGACGACATTCATCGCTAACATAGGGGCAACGGGTGTGGAAACGGCAGCCGGAGGGCGGATTAGCCGGGTTCGGTAAATCACCCTGCAACAGCGGCGCATCCCGCGCTACGCCTGGCTGCATTTGCGGCGCAGAGGCAATTAATGCCTGGGTATAAGGATGCAGCGGCGCGTCGAAGATATCGTCGACGGTGGCCAGCTCGACGATTTGCCCAAGATACATCACCGCCACGCGGTCGCTCATATGACGGATAACCGCCAGACCGTGGGCGACGATCACCATCGTTAGCCCCAACTGGTGCTTCAGGCTTTCCAGTAAATTGACCACCTGTGCCTGGACGGAAACATCCAGTGCGGAAACCGGTTCATCGCCCAGCAGCAGCTTTGGGCCTGACGCCAGCGCGCGCGCAATGCCGATACGCTGACGCTGCCCGCCGGAAAATTCGTGCGGATAACGTCCGGCCCAGGCCGCGGGCAAGCCGACCGTCCTGAGCAGCTCGGCGACGTGGTACTGGCGATCCGCTTTTTTCATGTTCTGGTGCAGCCACAGCGGCTCACCGACAATCTGTTCTACCGTCATGCGCGGGTTCAGCGAGGCGAAGGGATCCTGAAAGATGATCTGTAGCTCACGCCGGAGCTGGTTCAGACGTGCGCCTGAGGCGTGGGTGATCTCCTCACCCTGATAAAATACGCGCCCTTCGCTGGCGCCCAGCAGGCGCAGCAGCAGACGGCCGAGGGTGGATTTCCCGGAACCTGATTCGCCGACAATAGCCAGCGTTTCGCCTGGCAGCACCGACAGTGAAACGCGGTCAACAGCCGTGACAAAGCGGGCCGGCGTAAACAGTTTTTTCGGGCCGGGGAAAAGCTTGCTCAGATCCCGGGCTTCAAGAATGGGCGTGGTCATGCAATTTCTCCCAGGGCAATGTGTTGTTCCAGCGGCACGCGGAAGCAGGCAACCTGATGACCCGTGCCGAGCATAGTGAGCGGTGGTTTTTCAGCATGACAGCGCGTCTGCGCGAAGGGACACCGGGTGGCGAAGCGGCAGCCCTGAGGCATAGATTCCGGCAGCGGGACCGATCCGGGAATGGTGGAAAGCTGGCCCTTGCGTACGCCAAGGGAGGGGATCGAGCCCATCAGGCCAATTGTGTACGGGTGCTGCGGGTCGGCAAATATCGCCTCGACGCTTCCCTGCTCTACTACCTGGCCGGCATACATCACCACCACCTGCTGCGCCACTTCGGCCACCACGCCTAAATCGTGGGTGATCATCAGCACCGCCGTGCCCGTTTCTTCTTTTAAGGTATTGAGCAGAGCGAGAATTTGCGCCTGAATGGTCACGTCCAGAGCGGTAGTGGGTTCGTCAGCGATCAGTAATTTGGGATGGTTTATCAGCGCCATCGCAATCATCACGCGCTGGCGCATACCGCCGGAAAGCTGATGCGGGTAAGCCTTAAGGCGCATCTCTGCGGCCGGGATCTGCACCTTCTCCAGGATCTGTAGCGCAACCGTCATCGCCTCAGCCCGGGAGATCGTTTGATGGCGCATCACCGCTTCACTGAGCTGATCGCCAAGCGTGAAAACCGGGTTGAGCGAGGTCATGGGCTCCTGGAATATCATCGCCAGCTCGCTGCCGCGCAGATTGGCATACTCGCGCGGCGAGAGCTTGCGCAGATCGTGGCGGCGGAAGTGCATCTCCCCGCTGACGATCCTGGCGCTGGCAGGCAATAACCCCATCAGCGCCAGGGAAGTGATGCTTTTACCACAGCCGGACTCGCCCACCAGCGCCAGCGTTTCGCCCGCCCTTACCATCAGCGAGATATCTTCGAGCACACTCACCGGCGAGCCCGCGAATTTAACGTTGAGGTTTTGCAGCCGCAGTACGGGAGTGGAGTCCTTAAAGGGTATCGTCGTCATAGCGTGGAATCGTCCTCAAGGTGGATGGCCTGAATCAGGGCGGTTTGCAGGCTGAGCAGGTGTTCGCGCATGGCGGCCGCAGCTTCATTAGGCTGGCGATGAATAATCGCTGACATGATTTTGTGATGGTGGTCGTTGTAGTTGTCGACACGTTCGGGGGTGCGGGCAAGCTCGCGTAAATACTGCCAGCCGGGCTCCCGGCGGACGGCATCTATCGCATCGAAAAGCCCTAGCATCAGGCGGTTGCCGGCAGCTTCCGCAATGGCGCGGTGAAAGGCGCTATCCCACAGTTCGTTAAGATCGCGGTCATCCGGGCTGACCTTGTCAATGCGTTCCAGCATGCGCTGCATGAGCGCGAGGTTTTCCCTGGTGGCACGCAGTGCCGCAAGTCGGGCTAAGCCGGGTTCGAGCTGTAGTCGAGCTTCCATGACTTCCAGCAGGTTGGTTTGCTGAACCAATCCCTGAAGCGCCAACGGCTCAACAGGGGCAGCCGGACCAATGAAGGTACCTTTGCCCTGCTTGCGCCAGATCCGCCCTTCTTCTTCCAGCACGTCCAGCGCGCGACGCACTTCGCGTCGTCCTACGCCGAGTGTTTCCGATAGCTCACGTTCAGTGGGCAGCGGAGTGCCTGGTGTTGACTCGTGCTGGTTGATAAGCCCGCGCAACTGGTCAAGCGCGGTGCTGGAATTTGCTAAAACCCGTGAAGGTTTTTCCATATTGGTTCGCTCGCTTTCATCATGACTTTATTTTTATTAACGATAAGTTATTGATATGACGGACTACTTATCGTGCTAATGATTAAGCAATAAGCGAACCAATAGCGCATTGGTTCAGATCTTTTCTGAAAAATGATCGGTAACCGAATGATTTCTTATGAATTATTTTTACATAATTATTACATAACTAAGTGAGGTTCGGAGAGGAGATGGGCAAACAATGCACAAAAGCAGTGCAAATAACGCACTAAAACCGTGCAAATGTTAATAAATTGCACTGATTATATTAACTTTTTGTTAACGAAAATAAGAAGAGAGTTAAGCGAGTGTAGGGAGTATAAAACGACGAAAGCCTGAATCATTTCTGATTCAGGCTTTCTGAATAGTGGCGGAACGGACGGGACTCGAACCCGCGACCCCCTGCGTGACAGGCAGGTATTCTAACCGACTGAACTACCGCTCCACTGTTCCCGCTTGGGGAACGAGGCGAATATTACGGTCTGCCTCGTAACTCGTCAACGCTTTTTCTCAGGTTTTGAATCGTTTGCTGCAAAAATCACCCAAACGGTGATTTAACAAACGTTTCCGCCTTTTTTCACCCACGCCACAGACAGCTTCCGCCCTTCTTCTGAACTAAATCGAGGCGAGATTCGTGGTTCATCAGCTCTTCATCACTGGCTAAAACAACCCGCAGGCGATTAGCCTGGCGCACGACACGCTGAATGCCGCCTTCATCCCGCGTCTGCTGGGATTCATTTTCCATACTGAATTTTATCGACGTTTGCCCGCCGGTCATGGTCAGGTAAACATCGGCCAGGATCTGGGCATCGAGCAATGCGCCGTGCAGGGTTCGCTTGGTGTTGTCTATCTCATAGCGAGAGCACAGGGCATCAAGGCTGTTACGCTTGCCGGGAAACATCTTCCTTGCCAGCGCCAGGCTATCCGTGACTTTACAGAACGTATTGGTCTTTGGAATATCGCGGTTGAGCTTGCTGAACTCATAGTCCATAAAGCCGATATCGAACGACGCGTTATGAATGACAAGTTCCGCACCTCTGATGTAGTCGAGAAATTCATCCGCGACATCGGCGAAGGTGGGCTTATCCAGCAAAAACTCATCGGCAATCCCGTGAACGCCGAACGCTTCCGGATCCACCAGCCGATCGGGTTTGAGGTAAACGTGGAAGTTGTTGCCCGTAAGACGGCGGTTCACCACTTCAACGGCACCAATCTCAATGATTTTGTGCCCTTCGTAGTGGGCGCCAATCTGGTTCATACCGGTGGTTTCGGTATCAAGAACAATCTGGCGAGTAATTGCAGTGCTCATAGCGGTCATTTATGTCAGACTTATCGTTTTACTGAACGTTTCAAATACAGGAAGTCTACCAGAGATGCGTAAACAGGTAGAAATTTTCACCGATGGATCTTGTCTCGGTAACCCAGGGCCCGGCGGCTATGGCGCCATTATGCGCTATCGCCAGCATGAAAAAACATTTAGTGAAGGCTATTTCCTGACCACCAACAACCGCATGGAGTTGATGGCGGCCATCGTGGCGCTGGAAGCCTTAAAAGAACATTGTGACGTGGTGCTGAGTACCGACAGCCAGTATGTTCGCCAGGGCATTACCCAATGGATCCACAACTGGAAAAAGCGCGGTTGGAAAACGGCAGAGAAAAAACCCGTCAAGAATGTCGATCTCTGGAAGCGTCTTGATGCCGCCCTCGGTCAGCACGAAATCAAATGGGAGTGGGTAAAGGGGCACGCCGGTCACCCTGAAAACGAACGCTGTGACGAGCTGGCTCGCGCGGCGGCATCAAACCCAACCCATGAGGATGCAGGTTATCAACCTGAATCCTGATCACGGTTTTTTGTACTGCCGCGTGGCACCCACGGTCTGGCGGATCCGCGTTTTTGATTTGCTTTGCTTCATTGGGTTGAGCGTAAGTGGGATCGTCCTCTTACGCGCGACAATAAATTGCATGCAGCCCAGCGCGGGTAAATGGGTACTTAATAAGACCCCGCCTTTACGCGTCCAGGGGATGACCTGAAAACCCCCGTAGCTCAGCACTTCGAAATTTAACAATGAAAGCCAGTCCAGCTGGCGCATCATGGTAAACATCCGGCTGTTATATGGCGCCGTGCGGCGCAGAACGGGCGTCAGTTTACGTAGCCCGATCAGACTCAGCGGATTAAAACCGCTCAGGATCAGCCAGCCGTCATCAATCAACACGCGGTCGGCTTCCCGCAGCAGACGATGGGGATCGCTACACCAGGGCAGCGCATGGGCGAGCAGACAGGCATCAATGGATTTTTCCGCAAACGGCAAATGCAGCGGATCAGCCTTCACCTGAACCGGGGAGCCATTAAGCGATACGCTAACCTGATGCGAGATAGCGCAGCTTTCGGTATTGATTTCTGCGCTCAGATTGCCAATCTTAAGCAGGTGAAAACCATACATTTTCGCGAGCCAGGGTTTAAGCTGAAGTTCTAAGGCCTCGCGATAATATTCACCCCAGGGCAACTCTGCCCAACGTTCCGGTGGTGCGACAGTCTGAGGTATCCTTGCCGGTTTCATCAAAACACCCGCCACGCTATAAGAGGTAATGCATGAATCTTATCAGTATTTCCGCCTTTCAGGACAATTACATCTGGGTTTTAGTCGATGACGATCGCAGATGCATCATTGTTGATCCCGGCGAATCCGTACCGATCCTGCACGCGATAGAAGAAAACGACTGGCAGCCTGAAGCGATCCTCCTTACCCATCACCATCACGATCATGTCGGTGGTGTTCCCGATCTCCTTGCGCGCTATCCCCATATTCCCGTCTACGGACCAGCAGAGACACAGGATAAGGGTACGACGCAAGTTGTCGAAGAAGGCGAAAGTATCCTCATCCTCGGGTGCGAGTTTTCCGTATTTGCTACGCCAGGTCACACTTCCGGTCATCTCTGTTTCTACAGCAAACCTTATCTTTTTTGTGGCGACACGCTGTTTTCCGGCGGCTGTGGAAGGCTGTTTGAAGGCACGCCAGAACAGATGTATCAATCTTTACAAAAAATTAATGCGCTGCCAGCCGACACCGTAATTTGTTGCGCACATGAGTATACATTAGGGAATATGAAGTTTGCTGCAAGCGTACTACCAGAGGATCGGGCGATTCAGGATTATTACCAGAAAGTGAAGGAGTTACGTGCAAAAAACCAAAAAACACTCCCCGTAATTCTGAAAAATGAGCGACAAATAAATTTATTTTTAAGAACGAATGACGTTGATTTAATTAATAAAATTAATCAAGAAACAAATTTGTTACAACCTGAAGCGCGATTTGCATGGTTAAGGTCAAAGAAAGATAACTTCAGATAATTGCGGGTTGCCTTTTCAAAATTTCGCCGTTATCATCGCTCGTCTTTTAAGCAACTATTGACACACACATGAAGGCAAAAGCGATATTACTCGCCTCTGTCCTGCTTGTAGGTTGCCAGTCACAAAACGGCAGCAACGTACAACAGCACGCACAGAGCCTTTCTGCGGCTGGTCAAGGGGAAGCAGGGAAGTTTACGAGTCAGGCGCGATGGTTGGACGATGGGACATCCTTCGCGCAGGAACAAGACTTGTGGGCCTCTATTGGCGACGAGCTAAAGATGGGAATTCCGGAAAACAGCCGGATTCGCGAACAGAAACAGAAGTATTTGAGAAATAAGAGCTATCTCCACGATGTAACATTACGGGCAGAGCCGTATATGTACTGGATAGCAGGGCAAGTTAAGAAACGTAACATGCCTATGGAACTGGTACTACTACCCATAGTGGAGAGCGCTTTTGACCCGCACGCGACGTCTGGCGCCAATGCAGCAGGCATCTGGCAGATCATTCCGAGCACAGGGCGAAATTATGGTTTAAAGCAGACCCGCAACTACGATGCGCGTCGTGATGTTGTCGCTTCAACGACAGCCGCTCTCGACATGATGCAACGTCTGAACAAGATGTTTGACGGCGACTGGTTATTGACTGTCGCGGCGTATAACAGTGGTGAAGGTCGTGTACTGAAGGCAATGAAAGCGAATAAAGCGCGTGGAAAATCCACAGACTTCTGGTCGCTCTCACTGCCACAGGAAACAAAGATTTACGTACCGAAAATGCTGGCACTGAGTGACATTCTCAAGAACAGCAAACGTTACGGTGTACAACTGCCAACACCAGACGAAAGTCGTGCACTGGCGCGTGTCCGCCTCAGCAGCCCTGTTGATATTCAACAGGTTGCTGATATGACGGGTATGTCGGTAAGTAAGCTTAAAACCTTTAATGCAGGTGTTAAAGGCTCCACGCTGGGTGCAAGCGGCCCGCGCTATGTGATGGTTCCGCAGAAACACGCGGAGCAGTTACGTGAGTCTTTAGCTTCGGGTGAAATTGCAGCCGTTCAGTCTACGCTGATTGCTGATACGTCGCCTGTAAGCAGCCGCAGCTATAAGGTGCGTTCAGGTGATACGCTTTCAGGTATTGCATCACGTCTTGGCGTGAATACGAAAGATCTCCAGCAGTGGAATAATCTGCGCGGATCCGGTCTGAAAGTGGGTCAAACGCTGACCGTAGGTGCAGGTAGCAGCGCACAGCGTCTCGCTAATAACAGCGATAGCATTACCTATCGCGTACGTAAAGGCGACTCGCTGTCCAGTATTGCTAAGCGTCACGGCGTAAACATCAAAGATGTGATGCGCTGGAACAACGATACTGACAACCTGCAACCTGGCGACCAGCTGACGTTGTTTGTGAAAAACAGCGCTACGCCAGATTCCTGATAGTACGATCGCTTATTAAAAAGGCACCGATTCCCCTCGGTGCCTTTTTTGTTTATCCCGCTTTTTGCGCTTCAGCCATAATGGTGTCGCTGGTAAACGAACCATCGTCATGCAATTCAAAGTACGCCTTGACATCAGCAGAGGCACTCTCCTGATACAATCGGATCGCCTGAGTTAATGCCTCCGGTGTGCGCATCCGTGCAATCCATGACGTGAACTCCAGCGGCAAACGGTCGGTTATCAATGAGCGTGAAATCAAGCCAGCTTCGGTGATAAACGTAAGCCACTCTCCACTGGAGTAGTTTTGCACGTGCGAGGTATCACGCAGCGCTTCAACCGTCTGGAGCCAGATATTCCGTACCGGATGCCCGGGAGACATCACGTCCATGATGATGAATATTCCGCCCGGTTTGAGCACGCGTTTCACTTCCCGTAATGCCTGCCCCACATCATGCCAGTGGTGTGCAGAGTAACGGCTAATCACAGCCTCAAAGGATGCATCCTCAAAGGGTAAAGATTCAGCGTAGCCCTGGCGCGTCGTGACGTTATTCAGCCCTTTCGCTTTCGCCGCTTCAGCAACCACATCCAGCATCTGGCTCGATAAGTCATATGCCGTCACCTGAGCAACCTGCTGTGCGGCGGTAAAACTGGCGTGCCCCGCCCCGCAGCCTAAGTCCAGCACGTGCGCGTCAGGAAACGCGGCGAGCCGTTCGCCGAGACGTACCAGATCGCGGCCAGAGGCATGTACGGCACTGCTCAGGTAGGCACTTGCCTGAGAACCAAACTGTTTTTCGACGTTGTCATGATGGGAGTGTGTTGTTGTCATGTTGCTGTCCTTTTATGGGTTAAAAAATAAAGGGCAGCACCCGCACAGGCCTGCCCCACGGCAGACCTGACGCACCATTATTTATCAGGTTTGCCGGGACTGAATTCAACTAGTAGAGGATTATGATCGGAGGCGCGCGTCACCAGAACGGAGGCGTCGTGCACGCTTAAACCCCGATAGAAGACAAAATCGAGAGGACGACCAAACGCTTTCTTGCGCTGGTCATCGTTAAAACGAACTTCACGCAGCGACATTTCACGCGCGAAGCGGTACAACGCGTTCATACGCGGACGGCTCCAGGCATTGAAGTCCCCGGCCATAATGATCGGCCCACTGTGATGAGCAATCTGATCGCCGATGGGAAGTAACTGCTTACTGTACACATCAACACCCAGGCTGAAGTTCACCGCATGAATGTTTACCACCATCAGCAGACGGGTGTCGGGCAACGGATAGACCGTGACCAGCGCTGATTTTGCCAGACGCAGGATCGGCTCACGTTCACGCAGCGGGCAGCAATAGACCGGATGTGCGGCTGAAAGGGTCATCACCCCGGAAGGATGCTGTGGCAGAACAAAGGCAGGCACCTGATCGGCTGCAAGATAGTTCGTCGTTGCAAACCTGACCAGTTCAGGCGTGGTTTGCGCCTCCTGTAACAGAACCAGATGCGCATCTTTACCAAAATTTTGAAGTACGGATAACCACTCCGCACGCTGTTGCTTAAAGATGTTCCACACCAGTACGCGAATTTTTTCGTCACTGCTTAATGGAGTGCCCGCTGGTAATGCCTGGCTAAGGCTCGCAAACGACCCCGGAGGCAAGATCCTCTCCGCAGGCATTCCGGCAACATAACGCATGGCATAGGTATTTTTTCGCACTTTTGGAAACGGCCTCTGTAACATGAACCAGCCCGGAAAACGGACTGGTTCTAATGTTATAGGGATTTTAGGTCACACTTTCAACGCAATTACTGAGAAACCGCTTTCCAGTTTTGTAAGCAAGCACTTACTGATACTTATCCAAGTGCAACGCGAGCGGGTTTATCAAGCCGTCCACTGAGACCAATAAGGAGGATAGCGATAAGCACAATTACCGCACCAATCCATGGCGTTTGGGTTAATCCAACATGTTCAACCACCTGCCCACCGATAACCGAACCGAGTGCGATACCGATATTAAATGCGGCGATATTCAGCCCAGATGCGACATCCACCGCATTAGGCGTATAACGTTCGGCTTTCTGCACAACATATACCTGCAATCCCGGCACGTTACCAAAAGCGAATATCCCCATAACCAACACCGTTACCAGCGCGGCGTATTGCATCGATGCGGTGAACTGGAAAATCATCAGCAGGGCAACCAGGGCGGCGAAGATGAATTTCAGCGCCGGTACCGCACCATGCTTATCCGCAAGCTTGCCGCCCCAGATATTGCCGATTGCGACGGAGATACCGTAGCCCAGTAAAATCCAGCTCACCGCGCCCGGAGAAAAACCAGCCAGTTCCTGCATCATCGGTGCAAGGAAGGTGAACGCAGTGAACACACCTCCATAACCCAGGGCCGTAACGGCATAGATCAGCAGCAGGCGCGGGTGTGTCAGAACCTTAACCTGATCGCTCAGGCTGACGCTCGCGCGCCCCGGAATACTGGAGGGCACCAGCAGCAGGCTGGCTACCAGAGCAATCACGCCCAACAGCGATACCGCGAGGAAGGTTTCACGCCAACCAAAATGTTGTCCGATAAACGTTCCTAACGGCACGCCGGTGACCAGCGCGACGGTTAAGCCACCAAACATAATCGCAATGGCTGACGCCGCTTTCTCTTTTGGCACCAGGCTGGTTGCAATCGTGGAACCGATGGAGAAGAAGACACCGTGCGCGAGGCCTGTCAGCAGGCGGGCAATGACCAGCGTGGAGTAATCCGGTGACTGCCACGCCAGAATATTGCCAGCGGTGAAGAGCACCATCAGGGCAACTAACAGTTGTTTACGTGGAAAGCGTCCAGTCAGTGCGGTCAGCACAGGCGCCCCAACAGCGACGCCTAACGCGTAAATAGATACCAGCAGCCCGGCAGAAGGCAGCGAGATAGCGAGTTGTTCAGCAATGGTAGGAACAAGTCCTACAATAACAAATTCGGTCGTGCCAATTGCGAAGGCACTGATCGTCAGGGCAAGAAGCGCCAGTGGCATAAAATACTCCGTCTCTTCAGGATTAAGATGACAGGCAGTATGCGCCAGTGTTTAAATAACAAAAATGGTTAGAATCTCAATAGAATTTTGCAGGTGACGCAATAATGAAAGCCACATCGGAAGAACTGACTGTCTTCGTTGCCGTTGTTGAAAGCGGCAGCTTCAGCCGTGCTGCCGAACAGCTCGGACAGGCGAACTCCGCCATCAGCCGCTCGGTGAAAAAGCTGGAGATGAAGCTCGGGGTGAGTCTGCTCAACAGAACAACGCGGCAGCTCAGCCTGACGGAAGAAGGTGAACGTTATTTTCGACGCGTGCAGTCCGTTTTGCAGGAGATGGCGGCAGCAGAAACGGAAATCATGGAATCTCGCAGCACGCCGCGTGGGCTGCTGCGCATAGATGCGGCGACGCCGGTCGTGCTGCATTTCCTGATGCCGTTGATTAAACCCTTCCGCGAACGCTACCCGGAGATGACCCTGTCTCTGGTCTCCTCTGAGACGTTCATTAACCTGATTGAGCGTAAAGTTGACGTGGCGATCCGCGCGGGAACCCTGACGGATTCAAGTTTACGCGCTCGCCCTCTGTTCACCAGCTACCGCAAAATTATCGCGTCACCGCAATATATTGCAGAGCATGGCAAACCTGAGACCGTTGAGGAGCTGAAGCAGCACCTTTGCCTGGGCTTTACGGAGCCTGTCTCGCTGAACACCTGGCCCGTGGCCTGTCATGACGGACAACTTCATGAGATCACCTGCGGACTTTCGTCTAATAGCGGGGAAACGCTGAAACAGCTATGTCTTGAAGGAAACGGGATCGCCTGTTTATCAGACTATATGATTGATAAGGAAATAGCCGCGGGCCAGCTAGTTGAGCTAATGGCTGACAAACGCTTACCTGTAGAGATGCCTTTTAGCGCGGTGTATTACAGTGACAGAGCAGTAAGTACGCGCATACGCGCTTTTATCGACTTCCTTAGCGAACATATAAAAACAGCTCCCGGAGGAGCTGTGTGAGGGTTTAAGGGTACAGAGGGAGGGTTTTATTAATCCCAGTTAGGTGCTAACCCTTCGGGACTGACCAGACGATCGTTGCATTCCAGTGCAGCGATCGCTTTTTTATCTTCATCATCGAGCTGGAGATCCCACGCTAACAGGTTACTTGCCAGGTTTTCACGTTTGGTTGAAGACGGGATCACGGCATATCCTTCACCTATCGCCCATGCCAGGATCACCTGTGCAGCTGTTGCATTGTGTTTTTCAGCGATGCGTGCAATCACTTCATCTTTCAGGGCCTTACCATATGCCAGCGTCATGTACGAGGTGATGTGAATGCCATGCTGTTTCGCCCAGTCCACAACTTTGCGGTTTTGCAGGTAAGGAGAGAGTTCAATCTGGTTAGTAGCAATATTCTCTTTACCCACTGCGGCAATGGCTTTTTCCATCAATGGGATAGTGAAATTCGAGATACCAATTTCACGCGTCAAGCCCTGCTCTTTTGCTTCCAGCAGCGCCTGCATGAACTCTTCTACGGAGACGGCATCGCCAGGTGATGGCCAGTGGATCAGCGTCAGATCAACATAGTCAGTACGCAGCTTTTTCAGACTTTCCTTCAGGCTCAGGATCAGCTTGTCTTTGCTGAGGTTCTCAATCCAGATTTTGGTGGTGATGAAAAGCTCATGGCGCGGTACGCCGCTCTCCTCGATAGCCTGACCTACGGCAGCTTCGTTGTCATAAATCTGCGCCGTATCAATAGCGCGATAGCCCAACTCGAGTGCGGTTTTAACAGATGCGATAACAACGTCGTCCTTCAGGCGAAAAGTGCCCAGACCCAGTGCAGGGATAGTCATATCATTCCTCAATCGTTATGTTCGTAAACTGAGGAGGATTATCGCTGTGGTTGTTATGTCGAAAAAGATCGTAAAACGCAGAGGATTTTTGCTAATTTCGCAATAGTTAAACGACAGATAAGAAAAAAGCCCTGAGCGTTAGCTCAGGGCTTTTAATAAGTGGCGGAACGGACGGGACTCGAACCCGCGACCCCCTGCGTGACAGGCAGGTAT
>OKPL01000037.1_pt1 | contig 61813 bp, 56 predicted proteins | sample 1612301 | NCBI WGS metagenome assembly OKPL01 (sample SAMN04436790, study PRJEB24849) | human gut metagenome | biome: human gut; feature: NICU; material: stool | host: Homo sapiens | place: USA: Saint Louis, MO | collected 2011-04-21
GAATTGCATGCTCCGTGGGGGTATCTGATACCGATCCATCAATAGGGGAAATAAACTTGATTTTTACTTTGGTGATCATCCTTTTTCCTTCGAAGAGTTATTCAGCCATTCCTCCTCTTTGCGTGAATCAGTGTCCCACCACTGACGGGCTGAGCTTACACGTTAACCAGGGTTATCAGTAAGCAACATCCTGATATTCAAACAGTAGCCACCACTTGGTGGCTTTTTTTATGGGAGTTTGCCGTGCGCGACATACCAGCCAGTATGATTATTGATAGCGTCGACGCCGGAGTAGGCGCGTTTATCGACCTGTTCGAAGCCGACCTGCAACCCTTTGGCGGAGACCTTATCCGGTTCCATTCCGGCACCAATGGATATTACGGAAATGTGATCTGGAAGGGGAATCAGTATCAGGCATACCCGATAGCAGTCGAAGGGTTCGAGTCAAAGAACGAAGGCACATATGCCCGGCCAACAATGGTGGTGGCGAACGTCACGGGTTTACTGACGGGCATAAACCATGACTTCGACGACATGCTTGGGGTGGTGATCACCCGCCGTCAGGTTCCGGTGAAATACCTGGACGCGGTGAACTTCCCCAATGGCAACCCTGACGCAGATCCGACGCAGGAAGCGGTTTCCCGCTACGTTGTTGAGGAGATGACGGAAGAGACGTTCGAGCAGGTGACCTACACGCTGGCGACACCGATTGACTGCGACAACGCTATCATCCCGGCGCGAACCATCCTTGCCGACGTCTGCCAGTGGCTGTATCGCGGCGTCGGGTGCGGATATGACGGGCCGCCGGTTGCAGATGAGCGCGACAATCCAACCACTGACCCGGCGAAAGATAAGTGCTCTCACCGCCGTAGCGGCTGCCGCTTCCGTTATCCACGACCGGAACCAATGCCAATCAGCAGCTTCCCCGGCTCTCAGAAGGTTTCATGATGCAGGAATTACTCGATTATGCGGCATCGTCGCAGGATGAGGTGTGCGGCTTAATCCTGGATGGCGGGCAGTTGTTCCGCTGTCGGAATGTTCACCCGGAGCCTGGAAAGCACTTCCGAATCAGTGATGATGAGTGGCTGGCGGCCGAGGAGGCTGGAGAGGTGACTGCGGTATTCCACTCTCACCCAATGAACAGCCCGGTTCTGTCCGGCGCCGACCGTAAATGCCAGGTTGCATCGGGCCTTCCATGGGTGCTGGCCTGTAACGGGAAAATCAGAACGTTCAGGCCGGTGGATTACTTTTTGGGGAGGCGGTTCGAGCACGGAGTGACTGATTGTTACACGCTATTCCGTGATGCGTATCACCTGTGTGGCATTGACCTCCCTGACTTCGAAAGGACGAATGGCTGGTGGCTGAGAGGGGAGAACCTTTATCTGAACAACATGTCGCGCAATGGCTTCAATCAGGTATCGCCGGGAGAAGCGCTGCCAGGTGACGTAATAATCAGGCAACCATTCCCCGGAGCTGACCCTTGCCACGCAATGATTCTGCTCGATGACAATATGGTTCTTCACCACGATTGCTCAGGGCATTTAAGCCGGAGAGAGCAAATGCGACCGGCATACATCAAGCAGACGCATTCAATCTGGAGACACGAACAGTGCTCATCTTTAAATTTGCAGGCAATTTACGCCGATTTTACCGCCAGATATCCCTGAATGTTGATACTCCCGCGCAGGGTTTACGCCTTCTGCTGGCGCAGGATTTCGAATTCAAAAAAGCCTTTCTCAATACAAAGCTGCGGGTGCGGGTGGCGGGCGAGGATGTTGAGGAATCTGCGATGCAATGGCATCTGGACCGCCACCTTAAAGATGGCTCAGTGGTTCTGTTCGTGCCGGTGGTGGAGGGGGGCATTTCTGCTGCTGCGGCCGCATGGATTGCGGTGGCTGTCAGCGTGGCTTCGGTAGCTTACTCGGTCTACATGTCACGCAACATGAAAACCAAAACCTCCGCAGAAGCCGCTGAGACCAATACGCTCACAAACAACTCTTTTACCAGTGCTGAGAACCGGGTAGGCCAGGGCCGGGCGGTGCCACTCCTCCTTGGAGAAATGGAGGTAGGCTCGAACGTTATTTCACTCGGCATCGACACAAGCAATAACCAGGACTGGACGGAATCTATTAGCTAAGGTGGCATTATGTCTTCAGGCGGCGGCAAAGCATCAACCCCCAAACTCCTCGACGATAACCTCAAGTCAAAGCAATTTTACCGGGTACTGGATCTCATCAGTGAAGGGCCTATCTATGGGCCCGTTGATCAGGAACACCTGTCATCGTTCAAGCTCAATAAGACTCCCGTAACTGATGCGACAGGCAGTGTCAGCGTAAATGGTGTCAGCGTCGCCTGGCGCCCCGGCTCTGAAACGCAATCCCCCATTAATGGCTTCTCTGCTATTGAAGCGACCACCATCGTAAACACCGAAGTAACCTATGATACTCCGCTGGTTCGCACCATAACCGATCAGGACGTGACCCGCGTTCGTTTTAACATCGGCGTCACCGGGCTCATGGAGCAGGACTCCAAGGGTAACCAGAAAAACACCTCTGTAACGATGGTTATCGAGACCAGAACTGGCTCGTCGGGCTGGGTCATGGAGAAGACGGTGACGATTACAGGGAAAATCTCTGGCGAGTACCTTGAGGCGCACGTCATTGATGCCCCCGACACCAAACCGTTTGATATCCGCGTTCGCCGCATTACGCCTGACAGCAGCAGCGATTTGCTGTCAAACGGGACTGTTTGGAACAGCTACAGCGAGATCACCGACGACAACCTTAGCTATCCGTTCTCTGCTGTTGCCGGCTCAGTCATCGACCGTGACCAGTACACCGACACGCCGAGCCGCACATATCATCTTCGCGGGCTGATCGTTGACGTACCGGATAACTACGAGCCAATTGCCAGAACTTACTCCGGGCTGTGGACGGGGGGCTTCAAAAAGGCATGGACTAACAACCCGGCGTGGCTGTTCCGTGAGCTGGCGAAAAACACCCGATTTGGCCTGGCGAAACGCGCCGGATACATCGATGTTGACGATGGCGCACTCTACATTCTGTCGCAATATTGCGATCAGCTTGTAGATGATGGGTATGGCGGCAAAGAGCCACGCATGACGCTCAACGCCTACATCACAGAGCAGGCGAGTGCGCGAGACATTCTCGACAAGATAGCGAGCATGTTCCGTGGCATTGCGCTGTGGGACGGCCTGCGCCTGTCCGTAATGCTGGACGCTCCACAGGATCCGATTGCGACAATCACGAACGCCAACGTTGTGAATGGCGAGTTCAAACGAAGCTCTGTAAAGCGTTCAGAGAAATACAATGCGGTTGTAGTGTCCTGGACTGACCCCGACAACGGATGGGAGCAGGTGAAAGAGTACGTTTCCGACGATGAGATGATAGCCAAAGGGAACTACAACGAAACCACTCTGGAGGCGTTTGGCTGCACCTCTCGCGGACAGGCATGGCGGGCAGGTAAATGGCTGCTGGAAACAGCAAAGCGTGAAAGCAGCAGACTGTCTTTCCAGATGGCACGCGATGCTATCCACTTCACGCCGGGTGATATCGTTGAGGTCATGGATAATGACTACGCAGGAACTCGCCTCGGGGGGAGAATTGTTTCTCATTCCGGGAGGGTGATAACGGTTGACGCGGTTGATTCCTCGGTAGTAACGGACGGCTCCACTATGTCGATTATGGGGAGAGATGGTAAGTTTGTACGCTACGAAATTGATGGTGTTGCAGGGAATAGTGTTACCCTAAAAACAACCCCGGACTGGGTCAGGGCAGGCACCGTATTTGCCATTTCCACCGCGAGCGTGGCGATCCGCCTTTTCAGGATTCTGAGCGTTGCCGAAACAGAAAATAACTCTGTCTACAGCATTAGCGCCTCCCAGCACGATCCAAATAAGCAGGCCATTGTTGATGAGGGGGCTGTTTTTGACATTCCCAGCGATACCCTTAATGGCTACCGTGTGCCAAACATTGAAAATCTGCGCATCATTAACACAAATTCTGAGACCATTCAGGTCACAGCAACCTGGGAAACAGCTACAACCACTAAAAAGCTGATGTTTGAACTGTACGTTTACAGTGCTGATGGGAAATTAGTTGCGCAGTATGAGACCGATCAGTTCCGATATGAGTTTTACGGCCTGAATGCAGGAAGTTACACGCTTGGGGTTCGTGGTCGAAACGAAAATGGAATGAAAGGCGCTGAGACTCAGGTAAGCCTGATTATCGGAGCGCCTAATCCCCCGAACTCGGTTCAGTGGATACCTGGCCCACTTCAGGCCACTTTAGTTCCGGTCATGTCTGTTACTGCCACATCTGATACTTCTTTTGAATTTTGGTACGCAGGTGAGACTCCGATTCCATTGTCCGACGACATTGAGAATAAAGCTCAATTCCTTGGCCGTGGCAATCAGTGGACCATCCAAAAACTTAAGTTTGACCATGTTTATTACGTTTATGTTCGAACTCGTAATGCATTTGGCGTTTCAGGATTTGTAGAGGCTTCTGGAAAACCAACGGACGACTTCAGTGATATCACCAATGCAATCCTGGAGGAGATTAAAGAGACTGATACGTTCAAAGACCTGATCGAGAGCGCGGTGGAGAGCAGTGAAAAGTTCGCAGAACTGGCTGATGCAATCAAAGAGAATGCAAACGGTCTTGCAGCGGCGGTTGGATCGAATAAGCAGACTGCAGAAGCAATCATTGGCAATGCGCTGGCTATTGCTGATGTTGTTGTGCGGCAGACTGCGCAGCAGGGGGCTAACTCTGCAACATTCGAACAGCTCCGGGAGGTAATCGCCACTGAGACGGAGGCGCGAGTTACTGATGTTACCCGTCTTGAGGCAAAAACTGCGCAGAATGAAGCCGGTATTACTGATGTTCGCCAGGCATTAGCGACGGAAACTGAAGCGCGCGCTTCTGCGGTAAGCCAATTGACTGCTGCCACGCAGGCCGCCTCTGATAAAGCTGATTCAGCTGCTGCTGTAGGTGCTCAGAATACAGCATCAATCACTGATCTTAGCCAGGTTGTCACAGACCTCGATTCCTCAATGGCATCACGTCTGGAAGAACTGGGTGCACAAACTGATAAGGCCAGCGGCGGTATTCAGAACAATGCTATCGCGCTGATCACCAGCACGCTCGCGCAGGTTAACCAGCGTAATCTTCTGAGCGTGCAATATGGCGATAACAAAGCCGGTATTGAGCGGGTCGATAATGTAATGGCCGATGCCAGTAAAGCTGTTGCTGAGTCGTTGCGCACCCTTGACTCCAGTGCCGGTGGAAACACCGCGAATGTCACTGATCTGTCAAAGACGCTTGCTGACTTCACACAGGCTTCGGCAACTCAGATCAATTCGCTGAAGGTCACTGTAAATGGCCAGCAGGCCGCTATTGTCCAGAATGCTCAGGTATCAGCTGACATCAACAATAACCTGAATGCGATGTACAGCATTAAGGTTGCTGTTGATTCTAATGGTAATCAGTATGCAGCAGGGATGGGGATTGGTGTTCAGAATACGCCATCTGGCATGCAATCACAGGTGCTGTTTGTGGCTGACCGTTTCGCGGTAATGGCGCAGGCTGGTGGGGCTGTGTCGTTGCCGTTCGTAATCCAGAACGGACAGACCTTCATCCGGGATACGTTCATCCAGGACGGTACCATATCTAACGCTAAGATTGGTAATTACATCCAGTCGAATAACTATGTGGCGGGTTCCGCTGGCTGGAAACTTGATAAGGGTGGCACCTGGGAAAACTACGGCAGCGACGGTCAGGGGGCAAGAAAATCGACCAACGTCACTGACAGTATAAGGGACTCGAATGGCGTTCTCCGCGTGCAAATCGGCAAACTCACAGGGGTGTTTTGATGTCATGGGGTATACAAACATGGGATGCGTCGGGTAAACCCAATAACTACGGTATCAAGCCAGTTTCCGTTGTTGGGCGTATACAACTGGCTGCCGGACAAACATCCGGCAGTTGGTCTTTTACGATTCCCTCTGGAATGAAAGTCGGCTTTGTTCTTTCACTCGATGAAGGAGGAAGCAGCGTAGGTCGCCGCATTGTAGCGTCAGGGAACACAATTACCGTAACAGCTGCCTCTACTGTGGGACTGGGAAATTATCCGGCATCAAAGTGTGAGGTGGTCATTTTCATGGAGAAATCATGATGGCCGAATTTGGCGCAATGATATTAATGGATAACGGGAATCCCTTTGTTACGCCACAATCAACGCCTTTTTGTCTTTACGGGAAGTACACCTTTAATTCATCCGCTAACGGCAGTTCTCAGCAGGTTGCACAGAATATTGCATTGAACGCAGGTTATCCTGCGATGGTATTTATTAAAACCACCAATACAGCACAGCCCACGCCTGTTATGTCTTACAGGAATGGCGGTAATATATATGTTGGCGGGGTTAACCCCTATAACCAGAGTTTCACCCTGACAGTATATGTATTTGCCGTATTCCCGCAGACATTACCGAAATGGGGGCTGGCTATTTGGGACGCCACCGGAAAACTTGTGCTGACAAATGAGTCTCGCGTTTTATCAGACCTGCAGACAGTTGGCATCCCCGGCGCAAACGGCGGTATCAATATTGATCAGACACTGAGCGGTTCATGGGCTGTCGCTCCTGCTCAGTTGGGTCAGACCATAATCGTAAATAACTCCACCAAACCTCCTACCATTTACACAATCAATGCGTATTCGTCATGCAGGTTCGATGGAGCAAACACGAGGATAAACGCAGGCGGGACTTCAACGGGAACAGGGACGCCGGGAGGCGGTACAAATACCGGGATTTCATTAACAGCGATAAATACAGCAGCCTATGACTAATTGATCGTTTTGAGCGATCAATAGCAGATAATTGATCTATCTAATCAATTATACCCACCCCTTTCATGTTGGTATTGTCTAAGTTCATGAATACCTCGGGATACCATCATAATGAATAAGCTACTCATCTGCATGGCTGGGGCTGTCATGCTGTCTGGCTGCGCTGGCGTACTTGAGAAACAGGAACCTATTTGCAGTGGCACAGCTATCGTTGGCGGTCAGGAAAACACGGTTCAAATTTACGGCGTTCGCAAACAAAACAACCAGACGCAGTACCGAGCCGGATACCCTTTCAACTGGCGCTGGGTAAGTGCGAACACATTCACTGACACCACCTGCAAATAACCAACCATTTTAAATATCAACCTCGCTACGGCGGGGTTTTTTATTGCCTGGAGAAAATATGATTTATACTACTGGCACTATCGCCATCAGCGGAAACACCCTTACAGGTACCGGCACAAACTTCACTGCAGCTGGCTCACTTATTCGTAACGGCTGTACTGTTATCGCACTTACCAGCCCCGCCCAGGTATTCCAGATTACTGCTATCGGTGGGGCAACCTCTCTCACCGTTACGCCAGCTGCTAACCCTGCAATCCCTGCTGGAACAAAATATGCCATTCTTCTGAGCGACAGCCTGAGCGTCGACGGTCTGGCGCAGGACATCGCTGAAACCTTCACTATGTATCAGCGTTACATGAGCGGTTTCGCTGATGTGATGAACGGTACTACAGACGTCACTATCACGATTAACGGTGTGGCCGTCACAGTACCAGGCCAGAAATCACTGGCCAAGAAAGGGGCAAACAGTGACATTACCAGCCTTTCCGGGCTGACTACAGCGCTAAGTATTTCACAGGGCGGCACTGGTTCGACAACCGCATCAGGCGCTCGCACAAACCTCGGTTTAGGAAGTAGTTCTACATACGATGTGGGTATTTCTTCAGGGCAGGTAATGCAGGTTGGATCATTTGGCCTGGGGCAGAACGCGGATATCTCAACTGGAGTGACTCAGCTGCATGTCGGTAATCCATCTTCCAATGTCACACGATTTTCTTACGTCCCGTCGAGCGTTGGAATAGGTTTTTTGCCTAGCCAGTGGCGAGCTGGTTTTGAAATAAAATCTACAGGTGCAACCGGTTTTCAGCTCTGGGCTTCCTCTTATGGAACCACGCCACGTGCGGCTATCAGGATCGCCGATTCATCTGGCAATGGATACACCGATTTTGCAGAATTCTATACAACTGTGAATACAACAAAGGCCAGCGATGGAACGCTTAAGGCTGCGTCGCCAGTGGCTCGTATTGTCAAAAGCCGGGAAGAAACGGAACGTGCTGATGTTGCAGAGGATGGTTTCACATGGTGCGGCTGCGGCGCGGCTAATATTGAGGCTGAGGGGATTGCTCTTTCTCGTCTTGATATCGGTGTCTACGTGCTCTCCGGTTCGGAAGGTCTGGCGTCGGAGGGATGGCAACTACTGCCCCCAATGGACCCTGGCGGCATGGGAGAACTGGGCGTGGTTGAGGCAGAGAAAACCGATAACGGCGAACTGACAATCCGTCTGTTTAAGCGCAAATACATGCTGGGCGATGAAGGTGAGATTGTAAAAACAAAAGGGGAGCCTATCGACGTACCGGCTAACAGCTGGATTGATGTTCGGCTGGACATGCCTGAAAACAGCGTCTGGAATCAGCGCCAGAAAGAGGCGATGGCAAAAGAGACTCAGGAACCTGCTTCGTAAAGTAAACCGCCGCCCATCGTATGCAAGAACAGGCGGCGGATTGTTGCTCAGTGTTCATGCGCGAGCAAACACCGAAAATATTACCCGAACATGGTTTATAGGCCAACCTGGCGAACAGTCGGGAACTCTGAAACCAACCACATATCGGATTCTTCAAACATTTCCTCCAGCATGCGGTTCAGTTTTTCCCGATCGCTTTTGTTGGCATCGCTATTCAGGCTGTTTGCCTGCATCGGCTTCACCTTCACTTCGGCATCAGGGAAAATCTGGTGCACCCGCTTCGTCAGCTCGGCCAGAATGATCTCTCTGGCTCCTTCGAGCCCCGCAACATTACGTTTGTCATATACCAGTTCAACAAACATTGCTATTCCTCTTTCCTAACTTGATCTGTAATCATAAAAATACTACTGTATATGCATACAGTAAACAGGAGGTGGTTATGGGATTCCCATCGCCAGCAGCAGACTACGTTGAAGAGCGCATATCGCTCGACAAGCGCCTTATCGCTCACCCTTCTGCCACCTACATGATGATAGCTGGTGCAACATACCTGCGCGCTGGAATCCTGAAGGGCGCAATGCTCATCGTGGACTCATCACTGACACCGAAAGACGGTTCTCTGCTTGTGTGTGCTATTGACGGTGAGTTCAGGATCATGCGTTACAGGACGCTACCGCATCCATGTCTGGAGAACCCTGAAAATGGAAGGAGGGAGCCGTTACCATCGAAGGATGACGCCTCGGATACTTAGCGGCCGGTGTTTGGGGTGATCACCTATAGCATCAACGACGCTCGCTCTGGCGAGTTCGACGACTGCCCAGTGATGTGATGGGGAAAGGGCATAGCTATGCCAGGGGGCATGGCTGTGCACTCTCTGTGTCACGGATGTGTCATGCATGGATGAATCATAACGAAACGCAGAAGCAAGTAACGACACGTAATGACACAAACCACGTGCGAGCGCGGAAAAACTAATGACATTACAGTGTGTTAAATAGTACTCTACGTTCTTCTAAGCCGTAGGTCGTAGGTTCGAATCCTACAGGGCGTGCCATTAACCCTCCGGCACTCAGCCGTTCCTGACCAGCCTGAATCGTGTTTTCATTACCTTTAATAACTGGCCTTCCAGGGTCATACGACACATTGACTTTTCCCCCAGCTTACTTGCCGGGGGAGAGCGCCATCAGTGCCCTGTAACGGCCGCGGCGGCGACCGGATGGTCAGCGTTAGCGACCACGGTTGCACGGGCGACGGGATGATAACTACCGTCTGTTGCGGCTGCGACGGCGACAGGGTGATCGGCAGATACCACCGCCGTGGTGCGGGCGACAGGATGGTTACCTTCACCGGTGGCCGCCGCAACGGCAACAGGATGATCGGCGGAGGCGACGGCAGTGGCACGGGCTACCGGATGATTTGCAAATGCAGAAAATGATGCCGCAGTGAAAGCCAGAGCGAGAATGACTTTTTTCATACTATAACTCCTGATGTTTTCCCTGTATGGACAGGGACCATTATTTTAATAACGATGATTGGTAATTATTGAGAATTGTGCAATGGATATTGCTTCGTCTGAATCAAATACTCTGACAATGTATCTGGAAAACACGTTATTGATAATTGAAGCCAATATACCTTTCCAGTTTTAAATTGTTTATTTTTAAATTTATGGTCGTTTTGTGTAAAAATAAATTATTTGCCTGGTAAAGCATATTTAGCTAAAGGAGATGATTTTTCGCCGGGCAGAATAGTGTCACCTTCAATGTATAAGAAAGGCTTAAAATGAAAAAATATTTACTCATCGCGTTGAGCTTTCTGGCTATCACCAGTCCGGCGAGTTACGCTGGCATCCGATCGCTGGTGGAGGATGGCACGGTTCTGCAGAGCCAAATTATTACGCATACCCGAGAAGGGTATCACCCGCTGCGTACCTTAACCGCGGGCACGATTGGTGGCGTAGTGGGTCACCAGTTCGGTAACGGCAAAGGGAAAACCGCCATGACGGTAGCCGGTGCAACAGCCGGGGCTGCGGCTTCTCATAACCGGCAGTCTAACGAACTGGCAGCACAGGAAGTGAAGTTACTTATCAAGACTCAATCCGGGCAGACTATTCAGGTGGTGCAGCACAATAATGGTTTGACATTTAACCCTGGCGACAAAGTTCGTATCATCACAACGGGTTCTAATACCACCGTGGAAAAATCATACTAAGCACATTATTATGATTACAAAAATGAAATACCGTGGTTTTCACGTCTGTTATAAAAATAACGATACACGATACCTGGAAATACTGGGCGATATATTGTCCTGTAATGTAAAACGACTCAGCGTTCAGATGGTATTTAAAAGCCTTCCGCATACCCACGTCTCTTTACTGAATACCCCCTACGGACAGTTTGTATTAAAGATTTACTCCCCCAGGAAAAAAAGGATAGAAAAATTTTTCAAATCGTTTTTTACGCCCAACCCCAACGAAAATTTGATTGAGCGGATCGATTATGCTGGCAGGCAAGGTCATACCTTCCCGAATGATTTTTATCTCCTGGCTGAACGCCGGATTTTCAGATTCGCAAAAATCTCGCTCATGTTGTTTGAGTATGTCCCCGGTCCGGAGTTACGCGTTCTTCCCACGATCACGCCGGACATAAAGCGTGAAATCCGACACAGTATGCAGAAAATGCACAATCTGAAAATCATTTCCGGCGATGCGCACGGCGGGAACTTCATCCTGAGTGAAAAAGGAATAAGGATCATCGATCTGTCCGGGAAGCATTGTAACGCGAAAAGGATTGTTGAAGACAACGTGACGGCCAGCCTGCGCATTGGTATTCCCATTGAATCCCACCGGCGTTGGGAAAAACGCCTGATCGCAAAAAAGATCAGACGACACCATAAAATCGTCCAGAGGAAGTATCTGGCGCGTTCAAATACCGCTTAAACCCTTTATTCATGCAGGGCAACAGCCTGTTATAAAAGAATTTTCCCTGGTATATGGCATTTTCGCCAATCCTCTACCATGCTCATTACACCTCACCGTTTCGCGTGGGGGCTTTTCGTAGTTGCTCATTAATCTTAAGGAAAAAGTTTATGAAAAAAACGACTGCTATTTTGTTGGGCACCGCGTTTCTGTTTACCACCAACGCCTTTGCGGCTGAAATGATGACAAAAAACGAATTCGAAAAAGTTGAGTCTCAGTACGAAAAAATCGGTACCGTGAGCACGGCTAACGAAGTCTCTGTCGACGATGCGAAAAAAGAGCTGGTCGAAAAGGCCGATAAAGAAGGTGCTGATGTACTGGTGCTGACTTCCGGTAATACAAACAACAAAATTCACGGCACCGCCGATATTTACAAGAAAAAATAATGCTTTAGCAACCACCCCTGTCTGGGGGTGGTTGTGCGCCGTACTTCTCCCCCACATCGTTTTTAACCTCTTCTCGCGCAGTACTCCTCGTTGACGCTTGAATACGTATATATAATGCGTATAGTTCTCATTTGCATTTCATTTGATAAATACTAAGGCCCGACAACGGGCCATTTTTGCGCGCACGTTAAGAGCTCATTATGAACAACACCACAATGCACAAAACGCTGCTGGCGATTGCCATCGGCGCGGTTACACACTCCGCCTTTGCGGCGGAAGAGAAAAAAGAGGACACCATCGTGGTCCAGTCCACGGCGGGGAGTGATTTCAAACCCGGCGGTGACCAGCTGCTTCCGGCCTTCCTCGACGGCCAGGTGGCTAACGGCGGACGTATGGGGATGCTCGGGCAGCAGAACGCCATGGACGTGCCGTTCAACATCATTAGCTACACCTCGAAGCTGGTGGAAGATCAGCAGGCGAAAACCATTGCTGACGTGGTCGCTAACGACGCGGGCGTGCAGTTCGTTCAGGGGTACGGCAACAGCGCGGAAACCTTCCGTATCCGCGGCCTGAAGTTTGACGGCGACGATATGACCTTTGGCGGATTGTCCGGCGTACTGCCGCGTCAGGTGGTGGATGCCCAGATGGTTGACCGCATCGAGATCTTCAAAGGGGCCAACTCCCTGATGAACGGCGCGGCCAGCTCGGGCGTGGGCGGGATGATCAACCTTGAGCCAAAACACGCGGGCGACATCCCGCAGGCGAAAGTGGGCGTCGACTACACCTCGGATTCCCAGATTGGCACCACGCTGGATGCGGGGCGTCGCTTTGGCGATAACGACCAGTTCGGCGCGCGGGTGAACCTTGTGCATCGTGAAGGCGAAACCGGCGTGCCGAACGACCGCCGCCGCACCACGCTGCTCTCCACCGGTCTGGATTACAAAGGTGACCGTTTCCGCACCTCGCTGGACCTGGGCTATCAGAAAAAAACCTTCCACGGCAGCCCGACCAGCGTCAACATCTCGGCGGCGGACTTCGTGCCTGAACCACCGAAGAACGATCGCAACTTCTCGCAGAAGTGGGCCTACAGCGATATCGAAAACGAATTCGGCATGTGGCGCAGCGAGTACGACATCACCGATAGCTGGACGGCCTATACCGGCCTCGGCGCACAGCACGCGCACGAAGAGGGGATCTACAGCGCGCCGAAGCTCCTGGATAAAAGCGGTAATGCGACGGTCAGCCGCCTTGATACCAACCGCATCAGCGATTCCATTAGCGGCATGGCGGGCATTCGCGGTAACTTCATGACCGGCTTCGTCTCGCACAAGGTGAATGTCGGGTATTCGGCGATGACCAAAAACGAAAAAATCGCGTGGAAAATGTCTGCCGCGGCGGATAACCCGACCACCAACATCTACCACAACACTGGCGTTGCTATGCCGGACAGCAGCAACTTCAGCGGCTCAGGCGGCAAATACAGCGATCCGCTGACCAGTGGGCGCACCCGCACGCAGGGCTGGCTGTTGAGCGATACCCTGGGCGTGCTGGACGACAAACTGCTGTTTACCGCAGGCGCACGCCATCAGAAAGTGGTGATTCGCGGGTACAACAAAATTACCGGTGCGGAAAACGACGCGGACGGTTTTGACGGTAGCCGCTGGATGCCAACCTACGGCGTGGTCTATAAGCCGTGGGAGGAAATTTCCCTCTACGCCAACCACACCGAGGCGTTACAGCCCGGTGAAACCGCGCCTCGCTCAGCAAACAACTACGGCCAGAGCACCGGTATCGTGCACTCTAAGCAGAACGAAGTGGGTGTAAAGGCGGACTTTGGCCGCGTGGGCGGCTCCCTGGCACTGTTTGAGATCAAAATGCCGTCGGCCATCCTCGACGACAGCGGCCACTACGGCCTGGACGCTGAACAGCGTAACCGTGGCGTGGAGCTGAACGTTTTCGGCGAGCCAATGCTTGGGATGCGTCTGAACGCCAGCGCCACCTGGCTTCAGGCCGAGCTGACCAAAACTAAAAACGGCGTGAACCAGGGGAACGACGCGATCGGTATTCCGAGCTTCTACGCCGTGCTGGGCGCAGAATACGATATCAAGCCGATTGAGGGCCTGACGGCGACCGCGCGCGTTAACCACTCCGGCACGCAGTATGCCGATCTTGCGAACACCAAAAAGCTGGACAGCTACACCACGCTGGATCTGGGTATGCGCTATCGCTTCGCGGTGAACCACAATGAAAACCAGATGACCGTGCGCGCAGGCATCGACAACGTGACCAACGAGAACTACTGGTCAAGCGTGGATGATTCCGGTACTTACATCACTCAGGGCGAGCCGCGTACCTTTAAGGTCTCGGTTGGCTACGAGTTCTAAGCGTTCCACCTCGTTATCCGGGGCAGGGACGCCCCAATCCCTTCGTTGTCGTGTTATAAAATTGTAATAAAAGCTTCTTACACTGGTCGCCACATCCTTACCTCTTGGCCAATGACAGGAAGCCGCTATGGGCAGACCCCTCAAATCCGTATTTAAAAAAGAACATCGCGACGATATCAGTAACCGCAGCGCTAACCCGGTATTCTCCGAGGTGGCAGAGGTGTTCCTCTCCCGCCGCCGTTTTCTCCAGATGGGGGCCGTAGCGGGGGCAGCCGTATCATTCCCGTATCTGATCACACCCGAGAATGCGATTGCCGCGGTCTCAAAACCGTCCGCGCTGGCAAAAGCGGTTTCCCTGGGCTTTACCAGCATTGACGTCTCCACGGAAGATACGGTCAGGGTGCCGGAAGGTTATATTGCCCGCCCGTTCTATCGCTGGGGCGATCCGACAGGCATCAAAAACAACATGCCGGCGTTTAAACCGGACGCCAGCAATACCACAGACGAACAGGCCGTGCAGGCGGGCATGCACCACGACGGCATGGCGTGGTTTAGCCTGCCGCAGGGGGCGCAAAGCCCGGAGCATGGCCTGCTGGCGATGAACCATGAATACATCGACAACGGAATGCTGTTTACGGACGGTACGGCGAACTGGAGCCTCGACAAAGCCCGCAAGGGGCAGAACGCGATGGGCGTGTCGGTGGTGGAAGTGAAAAAAACGGGCAGCGGCTGGGAGGTGGTGCGTCCGTCTTCGTTCGCCCGCCGTATTACCGTCAATACGCCGATGCAGCTTACCGGCCCGGCGCGGCATCAGGACTTAATGAAAACCGCCGCCGATCCGCAGGGGGAACGCGTTCTGGGCACCATGCAGAACTGCGCCAACGGCCACACGCCGTGGGGGACCTATCTCACCTGCGAGGAGAACTGGTCGGACATATTTGTGAAAAAAGCCGATCTCAACCCGCTGGAAAAACGCTACGGCATTAGCGACAGCGATGAATCATACCGCTGGAACGAGGTGGATGAGCGGTTCAGCGTCGATAAAACCCCTAACGAACCCAACCGTTTCGGCTGGGTCGTGGAAATCGATCCCTACAACCCGACCTCCACCCCGCGCAAGCACACCGCGCTGGGCCGCTTCAAGCATGAGGGGGCAGCCGTCACGCTCGCCGCCGATAATCGCGTGGTGGTTTATATGGGTGACGACCAAAAGTTTGAGTACATCTATAAATTTGTTTCGGATAAAAAATACGATCCCGCGAACCGCGAAGCCAATATGCAGCTGCTGACGTCCGGCACGCTGTACGTCGCCAGGTTCAACGAAAACGGCAGCGGCGACTGGCTGCCGCTTGTCTTCGGGCAAAATGGCCTGGATAAAAGCAACGGTTTTGCAAGCCAGGGCGATCTGCTGATTAAAACCCGTCTGGCGGCCGACGTGGTGGGGGCAACGAAGATGGATCGCCCCGAGTGGATAGCCGTCGATCCGCACGCCAGCGGCAGCGTCTACTGTACGCTCACCAACAACAGCGATCGCGGTAAAGAGGGCAAGGCACCGGTCGACGCCGCTAACCCGCGCGCCAACAACGTGTACGGGCATATTATGCACTGGCTCGAAGAGGGGGCCGATCCTGCCGCCTCACGCTTTAAGTGGGATATTCTGGTCATGGCCGGGCGCACCGACGGCGACGATCCGAAGGCCAAAGGCTCGATGCAGGGCGCGGAATTTGGCAGCCCGGACGGCCTGTCGTTTGACCACCAGGGCGTCCTGTGGATCCAGACCGATGTCTCCTCCAGCACCATCAATAAGAAAGCGTACGAGGGGATGGGCAATAACCAGATGGTGGCTACCATTCCAGGCACCAACGAGTATCGCCGATTCCTGACCGGGCCGCGCGGGTGCGAAATCACCGGCATTGCATTTACGCCAGACAACCGGACGCTGTTTATCAACATTCAGCATCCGGGGGAGGGCGGGGATGATATTACCGACCCGGCCAACCCTCGCGCTGTTTCCAGCTGGCCAGACGCGAGTCCGAACGGGCGTCCGCGATCGTCAACGGTGGTGATCGTCAAAGCAGACGGCGGGATCATCGGGTCGTGACGTTTATCCGCCGGGCGCATGCGCTGGCCCGGCGTTAAGCTTGCTACCACCAGCATGAAGTGTTAAAACGTGCCCCTTCTAAAAAAGAGACAGGGGTAGGGCGTGAAAGACGCGTCATCCGCTTCAGGCCATGGTAGCGCTGAAGCTTCGTCGGATCAGAGTCCGACGCTGCAACGTGGTTTGCAAAATCGACATATTCAGTTAATTGCCCTTGGCGGCGCGATCGGTACCGGGCTGTTTCTCGGCATCGGCCCCGCCATTCAAATGGCTGGCCCGGCGGTTCTGCTGGGTTACGCTCTCGCAGGGATTATCGCCTTCCTGATCATGCGCCAGCTCGGCGAGATGGTTGTTGAAGAGCCGGTGTCCGGCTCCTTCGCGCATTTTGCCTATAAATACTGGGGTCCGTTCGCAGGCTTCCTCTCCGGCTGGAACTACTGGGTGATGTTCGTGCTGGTGGGCATGGCGGAGCTGACCGCCGCAGGCATCTATATGCAGTACTGGCTGCCGGATGTCCCGACGTGGATCTGGGCGGCGGCCTTCTTCTTCATCATTAACGCCGTTAACCTTGTGAACGTGCGCCTGTATGGCGAGACCGAGTTCTGGTTTGCGCTGATCAAGGTGCTGGCGATTATCGGCATGATCGGCTTTGGCCTGTGGCTGCTGTTCTCCGGCCACGGCGGCGAGCGTGCATCGATCGACAACCTGTGGCAGCACGGCGGCTTCCTGGCGACTGGCTGGAAAGGGCTGATCCTCTCGCTGGCGGTCATTATGTTCTCCTTTGGCGGTCTGGAGCTGATAGGTATTACCGCTGCTGAAGCGCGCGATCCGCACAAAAGCATTCCGAAAGCGGTCAACCAGGTGGTGTACCGTATCCTGCTGTTCTATATCGGCTCGCTGGTGGTGCTGCTGGCGCTCTATCCGTGGGTGGAAGTAAAATCTGACAGCAGCCCGTTCGTGATGATCTTCCATGACCTGAACAGCAACGTGGTGGCTTCCGCGCTGAACTTCGTCATTCTGGTGGCGTCTTTGTCGGTGTACAACAGCGGGGTTTACTCCAACAGCCGCATGCTGTTTGGCCTCTCCGTACAGGGCAACGCGCCGAAGTTCCTTACCCGCGTCAGCCGTCGCGGCGTGCCGATCAATTCGCTGTTCCTTTCCGGCGCTATCACCTCGCTGGTGGTGCTGATCAACTATCTGCTGCCGAAAGAGGCGTTTGGCCTGCTGATGGCGCTGGTTGTCGCCACGCTGCTGCTGAACTGGATCATGATCTGCCTGGCGCACCTGCGCTTTCGCGCCGCGATGCGCCGCAAGGGGCGCGAGACGCAGTTCAAGGCGCTGCTCTATCCGGCGGGGAACTACATCTGTATCGCCTTCCTCGGCCTGATTCTGGTGCTGATGTGCACCATGGATGAGATGCGCCTGTCAGCGATGCTGCTGCCGGTGTGGGTGGTGTTCCTGTTTATCGCGTTTAAGCTTTCACGCAAAAAGTAGCGCGGTTTTCTCCCTCTCCCTGTGGGAGAGGGCCGGGGTGAGGGCACTAGACCGCACCAAACCAGACCGCACCACACTGCCTGCCTTCACGCCCGGTGGCGCTGCGCTTACCGGGCCTACATGTTCGGGGACGTTATTTAGTAGGCCGGGTAAGGCGAAGCCGCCACCCGGCACCTCCGCTTCACCATTATCGTGACCCCTCTCCCAATTCTGTTTCGATCCACAGGATCTTTGTTTTGTAATCGATTACTTTTCATTTGAACTAATTTGTAATCGATTACTTTTTCCGGGTGAGGCTTATCATGGTGTCAACTGAGAGTAGTGAAAAGGCGATAACGCAGCACCGGCTGCTGGTGCCGCGTCTGTCGCTGATGATGTTTCTGCAATTTTTTATCTGGGGTAGCTGGTCGGTCACGCTTGGCCTGGTGATGACCCGGCACAACATGTCACTGCTGATTGGCGACGCGTTCTCAGCCGGGCCCATCGCCTCCATTCTTTCGCCGTTCGTGCTCGGGATGCTGGTGGACCGCTTCTTCGCTTCACAGAAGGTGATGGCGGTGATGCACCTCGCGGGCGCGGCGATCCTCTGGTTCGTGCCGGGGGCGCTGATTGCTGAGAACGGCGCGCTGCTGATTGGCCTTCTGTTTGGCTACACGCTCTGCTACATGCCAACGCTGGCGCTCACCAACAACATCGCGTTCCACAGCCTGGCAAACGTGGATAAAACTTTCCCGGTGGTGCGCGTGTTTGGCACCATCGGCTGGATCGTGGCGGGCATTTTTATCGGCGTCACCGGCGTGGCGTCCAGCGTGACCATCTTCCAGGTGGCGGCGGTCAGCTCCGTGCTGCTGGCGCTCTATAGCCTGACGCTGCCGCACACGCCAGCACCGGCGAAAGGCCTGCCTGTGAAGGTGCGCGATCTCTTCTGCGCGGACGCCTTCGCGCTGCTCAAAACCCGCCACTTCTTCGTCTTCTCCGTCTGCGCAATGCTGATCTCCGTCCCGCTCGGCACCTATTACGCCTACACCGCCTCGTATCTGGCGGATGCCGGCATTGCCGACGTCAGCACCGCCATGTCCTTCGGGCAGATGTCTGAGATCGTCTTCATGCTGGTTATTCCGCTGCTGTTCCGCCGCCTGGGCGTGAAATATATGCTGCTGATCGGCATGCTGGCGTGGTTCGTACGTTATGCCATGTTCGCGCTGGGCGTCAGCGAGGAGGGGCGCATTCTGCTGTATCTGGGCATTCTGCTGCACGGCGTCTGCTACGATTTCTTCTTTGTCGTCGGCTTTATCTACACCGACCGCGTGGCGGGAGAAAAGGTCAAAGGCCAGGCGCAGAGCATGATCGTGATGTTCACCTACGGCATCGGCATGCTGCTCGGCTCGCAGATTTCAGGGGCGCTTTACAACCGCCTGGTGGCAGGGCAGACCGTGCCGCAGGCGTGGGTTACATTCTGGTGGATCCCGGCGGTGGCTGCCGCGGCGATCGCGCTGATTTTCCTTCTCACGTTTAAGTATGACGATGACAAGGCGTAATGTTCTGGAGGTGGTATGAGGACAATGAAAGGACCGGGCATTTTTCTGTCGCAGTTTATTGGCGGGGAAGCGCCCTTCAACACGCTCGACGGGCTGGCAGAATGGGCGGCGTCGAAGGGTTACAGAGCGGTGCAAATCCCCTGCAACCATCCGCATATCTTTGATGTGGAGAAAGCCGCAGAGAGTCAGGCCTACTGCGACGACATCACCGCTAAGCTGGCCGCGCACGGGCTGGTCATCAGCGAGCTGTCGACCCATCTGGAAGGGCAGCTTGTGGCGGTGAACCCGGTTTACAGCGAGGCGTTTGACCACTTCGCACCCGCATCCGTGCGCGATAACGATGCGGCGCGTCAGACGTGGGCAACGGAAAAACTGAAGCAGGCGGCGGTCGCCTCGGCCCGATTAGGCCTGAAAGCGCACGCCACCTTCTCCGGCTCGCTGGCCTGGCCGTTTTTCTATCCGTGGCCGCCGCACAACGAGCAGCGTTTTCAGGAGGCGTTCGAGGCGCTGGCAACCCGCTGGCGGCCAATACTGGATACCTTCGACGAGCAGGGCGTGGACGTCTGCTTTGAGCTGCATCCGGGGGAAGATCTGCACGACGGCGTAACCTTCGAGCGTTTTCTGGCGCTGGTGGATAACCATCCGCGCTGCAACATTCTCTACGACCCGAGCCACATGCTGCTTCAGCAAATGGATTACCTGACCTTTATTGATCTCTACCATGCGCGCATTAAAGCGTTCCATGTCAAGGACGCGGAGTTCCGCCCCAGCGGGCGCAGCGGCGTCTACGGCGGCTACCAGCCGTGGATCAACCGCGCCGGACGCTTTCGCTCGCTGGGCGACGGGCAGATCGACTTTAAGGGCATCTTCAGCAAGCTGACCCAGTACGACTACGACGGCTGGGCGGTGCTGGAGTGGGAGTGCTGCCTGAAGGATGGCGACACTGGCGCGAGTGAAGGCAGCGAATTTATCCGCCGCCACATTATTCCCGTTTCCGGACGGGCGTTTGATGATTTCGCCGCAGGGGGGAGCCATGATTAACGTCGGGATTATCGGAAGCGGGTTTATTGGCCCGGCACACATCGAGGCGCTCAGGCGTCTCGGGTTTGTGCAGGTGGTCGCGCTCTGCGACGGTTCGCTCGTTAAGGCGCAGGAAAAGGCGCGCCAGCTAAATGTGCCGCATGCTTACGCCAGCGTGGAAGAACTGCTCGCGCACTCCAATCTGCATGCGGTGCACAACTGCACGCCGAACCACCTGCACGCGGAGATTAACCGCCAGATCCTGCGCGCGGGCAAGCACGTGTTTTCCGAAAAGCCGCTGTGCATGACGCCGGACGAGGCGCGCGAGCTGGTGGCGCTGGCAGAGCAGGCGGGCGTGGTGCATGGCGTGAGCTTTGTCTATCGTCAGTTTGCGATGGTGCGCCAGGCGGCGAGCATGATGCGCGCGGGCACCCTCGGGCGGCTGTTCGCCTCGCACGGCAGCTATTTGCAGGACTGGATGCTGCTGGAAACCGACTACAACTGGCGGGTGGATGCCGCGCTCGGCGGCGCATCGCGGGCGGTGGCGGATATCGGCTCCCACTGGTGCGATACGGTGCAGTATGTCACCGGCAGGCGCATTACTGAGGTGATGGCTGATTTATCCATCGTCTGGCCGACGCGCAAGGCTAACGTGGCGGGCAGTCAGACGTTTACGCACGACGAACATGCTCACTATGAAGATAAACTGGTCACTACCGAAGACTTCGGCTCGGTGCTGTTGCGTTTTGACGACGGCAGCAAGGGCAGCTTTAGCGTCTCGCAGGTGAGCGCGGGGCGAAAAAACCGCCTGACCTTTGAAATTAACGGCAGCGAGCAGTCGGTGGCGTGGGATCAGGAAACCCCGCAGCAGCTGTGGATCGGCCATCGCGCCCGGGCAAACCAGACGCTCAGCGACGATCCGGGTTTGATGAACCGTGATGTGGCCGACAGCGCCCATTTCCCCGGCGGACACATTGAAGGCTGGCCGGATGCTTTTAAAAATATGATGGCGCAGTTTTACCGTGCCGTGCAGGCGGGAGCGATGCCGGATAAGCCGCAGTTTGCCACCTTCCACGATGGTGCCAGTGTGATGTATATCCTTGATGCGATTGTGAAAAGCCATCAGCAGCAGCGCTGGGTGCGTGTGGAATACTGACGCATTGCCCGGTTCGCCGGGCAACCAATTTATGGTAGCCTGCACAAAACGCTAACCGCAGGATGTATCGTCGCTATGTCAATTCAGAAAATCGCTCAACTGGCCGGGGTATCCGTGGCAACGGTCTCTCGCGTACTGAATAACAGCGATACCGTGAAGGCGAAAAACCGCGAGCGCGTTTTGCAGGCGATCCAGGAGAGTAACTACCAGCCCAATCTGCTGGCGCGTCAGCTGCGCACCGCCCGCAGCTATATGATCCTGGTGATGGTCTCGAACATCGCCAACCCGTTCTGTGCCGAAGTGGTGAAGGGCATCGAAGCCGAGGCGGAGAAAAACGGCTACCGCATTCTGCTGTGCAACTCCGGCTCGGATATTGAGCGCTCCCGCTCGGGCTTAAGCCTGCTCTCCGGCAAAATCGTCGATGGCATTATCACTATGGATGCGTTCTCGAAGCTGCCGGAGCTGGCCGCGCTGATTGGCAACGCGCCGTGGGTGCAGTGCGCCGAATACGCCGATGCGGGCGCGGTCTCCTGCGTGGGGATTAACGATGTTGATGCCTCCCAGCACGTTGTCAGCCAGCTTGCCGACGGGGGCCGCAAACGCATTGCGCTCATCAACCACGACCTCAGCTACAAATATGCCCGTTTGCGCGAACGCGGCTATAAGAGCGTCATACACCTGCGGGATCTTGACTATCAGGCGGTGGAGTACGCCAGTGAGCTCAGCTCCAGTGCGGGCATGGCGGCGATGCAAAATCTGTTAAAGGCAAACCCGCCGGATGCGGTGTTTGCCGTTTCCGATACGCTGGCGGCGGGGGCGCTGCGCGCCATTCAGCAGGCAGGGCTGCGGGTGCCAGAAGATATCGCGGTGGTGGGTTTTGACGGCACCGAGCTGGCGGAGATGATTTCTCTCACCACCATTGAACAACCGTCGCGGGATATCGGGCGCAAGGCGGTCAATCTGCTGTTAAATAAGATCGACAACCCGGATGCGCCCACGGAAAGGGTCATGATGGACTGGCGCTTTATTTCCCGCGCCAGCACCTGATTATCTGGCGATGAAGCCAGCCAGCGAGCGAATATCGTTTCCGGTTGGCGACTGGTGAATACGCAGGCCAAATTCATCCACCACCGCGAAAATATGATCGAAGATGTCGGCCTGAATATCTTCGTATTCTGCCCAAATCACCGTGTTGGTAAAGGCATATATTTCAATCGGCAGCCCGTTGGCATCGGGCGCGAGCTGGCGCACCATCAGCGTCATATCTTTACGAATACGCGGGTGGTTACGCAGATATTCATTCAGATAGGCACGGAAGGTGCCGATATTGGTCATCTTGCGCAGGTTTAATACCGATTCCCCTTCGCCGTTCTGCTGATTCCACAGGTTAATTTCCTCGTGACGCGCGGCCAGATACGGCTTCAGTAGTTTCGCCTGAATCAGTTTCTGCTGCTCCTGCTCATCGAGGAAATGAATGCTGGTGGTATCGATATTCAGGCTACGCTTGATGCGGCGACCACCGGAGGCTGACATGCCGCTCCAGTTGATGAACGCGTCGGACACCAGCGCCCAGGTCGGGATGGTGGTGATGGTGTTATCGAAGTTGCGCACTTTAACGGTGGTCAGGCCGATGTCGGTCACCGTGCCGTTGGCCCCGTATTTCGGCATCTCCAGCCAGTCCCCGAGCTTCAGCATGTCGTTGGCGGAGAGCTGAATACCGGCCACTAAGCCCAGTATTGGGTCTTTAAAGACCAGCATCAGAACGGCAGCCATCGCACCCAGGCCGCTTATCAGAATGGCGGGTGACTGACCGATCAGAAGGGAGATAATTAATATTCCCACCAGAATGGCGCTCACCAGCTTGATGCCCTGAAATATCCCCTTCAGCGGCAGCTGTGATGCGGTGGCCATTTTCTGCGACAGATTAAAAATCACATCCAGCAGCGAGAAGAAGGAGAGCAGGGCATAGACCATCACCCACAATTTTGCGCAGGTGGTGAGCATTTCCGCCGCTTCGCTGCCTTTTTGCAGCCACAGAACCGCCTGAACGTTGACGATTATCCCCTGGAGGGTAAACGCCAGACGGTGAAATAACTTGTTCTGCGTAATGATCTGCAACCATAAATGGCTGCTGGCCTGCGCGCGTTTTTCGAAGGCGCGCAGCACCACTTTGTGCAGAATAAAATGAACGATAATGGCTGTAAGAAAAATAATACCAAAGATAATCACTAAAGAGGTGGTGTGATTAATTTCAATCCCTAACTCTTCAACCTGAGCAATTAATTCCTGCATAACGTCTCCTGTATTGATGCAGCCCCATAATGGCGGCTGCGGATCTATTATGCAAATTCAGGCAGTTTTATTTTGTCGCCGGACAGGCCTTGACGACCGGTAAACACAGACGATGGCGCATACGCAGCGTGGCCAGCGCCAGCACTACCATCATGGCCGTTTCCACCATCAGGAAGACGTTGACTGCCTGGGTGTAATCTCCGTGATGATTTTGCAGCCCGTGCAGCAAAATCGCGCCGAAAATGGCCGGGCCAAGCCCCAGCGCAGCCTGTTGCAGCGTACTTAAAATCGCGCTCGCGGCTCCTGCGTCGTCAGGCTGGATATCGCGCATCCCGATACGGTAGAAGCTGTTTACAATCAGCGCCTGACCGTAACCCACCAGCCCGGTGGCCGGGGCCAACGTCAGCGCGGTATTCTGCATTCCCCAGTGACGGAACGTGGCGATCAGCGCCACCAGGCCGACAAGCTGAATCGCAAGCCCGGTCAGCAGGATGGCGCTGGTGCTGTAGCGGGCAATCAGGCGTGGGGCGAACCAGGCGGAAATAAAATAGGTGACGCCGAGCGCGATAAAGCTGTTCCCGGACTGCCACGGCGCCATCCCCAGACCGCTTTGCATGGTCAGCGCCATACAGAACATAAACCCGGACCAGACGCTGAAAAAGAGTATCCCGATCAGCACGCCAAAACGGATGCTGCGCAGCTGCAACAGGCGCGGCGCGATGAGCGGGTGGGCATTCTCACGTTCTTTCTTACGCGCGTTTAACACCATCAAATAGACCAGCGGCACAATCGCCAGCAGCGCGGCCTTCAGCGGCCACGACCAGTGCCACTGCGGGCCGAGCGCCATCGGAAACAGCAGACAGCACAGTATCGCCGTCAGCAGGATAGTCCCGGTCCAGTCAATGCGCGACGGCGTGTCGCGGCGGGTTTCCGGTACGTAGCGACGGCTCAACGCCAGCACCACCAGACAAATCGGCACGTTGATAAAGAAGGCGTTACGCCAGCCAAGCCCGGCGATGTCCGCCGACACCAGCCAGCCGCCACCCATCTGGCCGACGATAAACGCAATACCGCCGATACCGCCGAACAGACTGATCGCTTTGGCGTGTGCCGTTCCTTTTAACGTCACGTGCAACGTCGCGAGAATTTGCGGCATGATCAGCGCGGCGCCCGCGCCCTGAATAATGCGCGCGGCAAGCAACTGTTCGATATTGCCCGCCATGCCGCACAGCAGCGAGGCCAGGCCAAAACTCGCCACGCCCCACATAAACAAGCGACGGCGGCCAAGGTTATCGCCCAGCTTGCTGCCGGGGGCCAGGCAGACGGCAAAGGCCACGCCGTAGAGGGCGACGATCAGCTCCAGTTCGGTGGCGGTGGCGTGTAACGAATGGGTGATGGAATCCAGCGCCACGTTGGTGATCGAGGTATCAATCAGCGGCAGCATCTGGCCGGTTAACAGCAATATCAGGCCCGCACGACCCGGTGAAACAACTGACGTATTCATGGTGACTCCATTGCGTCAAACAGCGTAGAGTCGTAGCATCAACCATCTGATAAACGGGTACCAGTTCTTACTTATACTGGTACTGGCACTACCATGCAGGAGATGTTATGGCGCTGATGTCTGAACCTGTCACCTCTCTCCAGGATGACACCCGCAAGCAGCTGGGCGCGTTTTTGCGTGCCCGGCGCGAAAGCCTCGATCCGCAGCGGCTCGGCTTACCGCGCAGCGGCCGTCGCCGCACGCCGGGCCTGCGCCGGGAGGAGGTAGCGATGCTCGCGGATGTCGGTGTGACCTGGTACACCTGGCTGGAACAGGGCCGGGACGTCAATCCGTCCAGCGCGGTGATGGCCGCCATTGCAAAAGCGCTGCAATGCACCCCGACCGAAGCCCGGCATCTTTTTGTGCTTGCCGGTTTGCCGCCGGGCGAAGCCCCGCAGGCGGTGTGCTGTGAGGGGATCAGCGAAGGCACGCGTCGCCTGCTGGATACCCTGATGCCGAAGCCTGCCAGTATTCAGAAACCGAATTTCGATATCGTGGCGTGGAACGACAGCTTCGGACACCTGATGGGCGTCGATTTCAACGCTATCCCGCCGGAAGATCGCAACTGTATTTACCTGTTCCTCACCCATCCGGCGTGGCGCGCGCGGCTCGGCAAACGTGACGACGTGCTGCCGATTTTCGTCTCCTACTTCCGCGCGGCAATGGCCGAGCACCGTGGCGACCCGCTCTGGGAAGCGAAGCTGGCGCGTTTTTTTGCGGTGTCTGAGGAGTTCAAAACCCTGTGGCACCAGCGTAACGACGTGCGCGGCGTGGAGAACCAGCTCAAGCTGTTCACCCATCCCGAGCTGGGGGATTTTCATCTCCAGCAGATGTACTGGTACTCTGCGCCGCGAAACGGATCGCGGCTGCTGGTCTATTTACCGGTGGACGAGGCGGGGGAGAGGGCGATGGCGTGGCTGGAGGCGCAGGGGAAATAAGTTTTTTGCGAGGGGCTTTCAGGGAATAAGAGCTGGCTCTGCTAAGCGGATGAGACAGGTATAAGGTGGCGTTTAACTTAAACCAACCGACTGAATCGACATCATTTCGATGAGGGATTAAGTCGACTATACTCACGCCATGAGAAACAACAAATGTCGCCACTGATGATTGATTCCGCAGACTTCAGCCAAAAACTCGGCCTTATCTCCCGAAACGTCGAACACACCGAAGCGTTCCTGGCACGAGGTACGGCGGATTTTCATCTGCCGGGGTTTCTGCTGCCTGTGGGATACCGGCTCCTGAAATCGCGTTATGGTGATGAATATCGTCTCGTGACCACCGATGACGGCAAACCTTATACGGCGTATGCCGTAAAGCTTAAATTTCATAAAGAAATTACCTTTCCCCACGGTGCCGCCACGCAGGTGATGGTGTGGCGTACGCCACGTGCCGTTCATCAACGCGTGATAAGCGGGTTGCCACAACTCTTTTTTCAGTGGGTGCTAAGCGAATACGACATCGTTGTCTCTGACAGCGAACAAACGGGAGACGGGCAACGGTTCTGGCTGCGCATGATCGACTGGGCGTTTACCATGAACTATCGCATTAGTGTGGCGGACGGTACGGTGGGAGAAGAGTGGACGTTAACGCCCGTAAATTCCTACGCTGAGCTGGAAGAGCGCTGGATTGCTTTTGCCTGGGGAAACGATCGTGAGGTCCATCCGCATCGCAGGCTTGTCATCAGTAAAGCGTAACGGGCCGCATGCAGCGGCCCATTTTCATTAGCATTCAGTCACAATCGTGCTCAGCGGCAGGCGAGACTTCGGCAGCGTGGCATTGAAATCCTCAACGCTGTGATGCCCAACCGGCACCACCACCAGGCTGGTGAAGCCTTTCTCTTTCAGGCCGAACTCTTCGTCGAGGATTGCGGCATCGAAGCCTTCAATCGGCACTGCGTCCAGGCCCATCGCGGCCACGCCCAGCAGGAAGTTGCCGACGTTCAGGTAAACCTGCTTCGCCATCCACTGGTCGTCATCTTTCAGATCCACGCGGTGCATGTCGGCAAAATAGCACCGGCCTTTGTGGTTCGCGGCTTTTGCTTCTGGCGTGGCGAAACGGCCGTCAGCCTCTTCCTGATCGACGACGCGCTCAAGCCAGGCATCGTCCATCGCGGTTTTCGCACAGAACACCACCACGTGAGAGGCATCCAGCATTTTGCGTTCGTTAAACACATAGGTGCCCGCCGCGGATTTTGCCACGCGCGCTTTACCCTCTTCAGTACTGGCAACAATAAAGTGCCACGGCTGGGAGTTGGTGCTGGACGGGCTGTATTGCAGCAGCGTTTTGATTTTTTCCGCTTCTTCTGCGGTCAGTTTTTTGGCTGGGTCGAACGCCTTGGTAGAGTGGCGTTTCAGGGCGACAGAAATAATATCCATAACAACTCCTGGTGATGAAATTCGCCCGCAGGCGGGCGTGAAAGGAAAGCAGATTACCGCGCGAAGCGGGAAAAGATAAGTGCGATTCGAGCGCTTATTCTGTTCGTCTCAGACGAACAATCAGGCTGGCCGAATCCACTTCTGATCTTTTTTCGGCAGTTTATCAACGACCAGATTCCACGAATCCGTAATCAGGTCGGTGACCAGTTCAGGCGTGATGTCGTCCGTGACATAAAGGGAGATCCAGTGTTTTTTATTCAGATGGTAGCCAGGCTCCACGCCACGGTAGATCTGCTGATTGAGCAGCGATTTTTCCGGATCGGATTTCAGGCTGACGTGGGCCCGACCGTGAGCGGTCGCCATCAGCATAAAAATTTTCCCGCCCACCTTAAACACGTCATACTCCGGGCCAAACGGCCAGCAATGTTCGGTAAAAGGCATTTCCAGCGCGACGCGTCTGGCATGTTCCTGCAAGGCTTTACTGTCCATGGCTCTCTTCCTCAGCAAGCCCGCGCCACATGGCTTCAAAGCCCAGCGCTTTAAAATCGACGGCACGGGACGGATCGCGCGCGGCAAACTCCATGGTGGTTTCAGCCAGCGATAAGAATATTGCATCACCGAAGGTCTTAAACTCGTCAGACATAAACACCGGGCGCACCGAGCGGTGACACAGTTCGTGTATTTCCGGGAACATGTCTTTCACCGCCTGCTCGGTTTCAATGTTCAGCTTTTCACTGACGCCAATCTGGCGGATAGCCGCATGCGCCAGGGGGTTACGAATGCCCCAGTCCACATAGCTATTCCAGATATTACGGGTATGCTCTTTTGGCTGGGTGATGGTGCGATCGAGGTTTGCCAGCATGGTCTGGCAAAGATCCTGCTTCAGATGCAGATAGAGGGCATTCAGCAGATCGTCTTTGGTAGCAAAGTAGCGAAACAGTGTCCCTTCAGCGACGCCCGCATTACGGGCAATTAACGCCGTTGAGGCGGCAATACCTGACTGCGCAAACGCAGCCGTTGCTGCTTCCAGTAAGGCCTGTTTTTTATCTTCACTCTTCGGACGTGCCACTAAATTTTTCCTCCCGTCAATTGTAAAAACCCTGATTGAAACACGTGCTTTGCCACGCTGCAACGCGGAATGTCAAAGATCGAAAACCTTCTTGACGGCGTAATCATCCTATCTATAATGAGTGCTTACTCACTCATAATCAAGTTCAACCCGCGCAAACTATCGGACAGGGCGCGTTGGCGGGTCAGGATAATGAAAAAGCCTCTATTCATCTGCGTGGTGTTAGTCATGATTATTGCTTCAGCTGCCAGTTTACCGTTTGTACTGAATGCCGGATTTGGCCAGCCACCGCAGGGTGCGCAGCTCTCTGAAGTGGAGGCCTCTCCGCACTATCGCGACGGGCAATTCCATAACACGCTCCCTACGCCGGGCTTTACCGGGCAACAAAATATGCTGGTGGCGTGGTGGCAGTTTCTTACCCGTAAAACCGAAAACGCCCGTCCTGCGCAGCCGCTGCCGCTGGTGAAAACCGATCTGGCGAGCCTGTCGCCTGAACAGGACACGCTGGTGTGGCTCGGCCACTCCTCCTGGTATATGCAGCTGGCGGGGCAACGAATCCTGATCGATCCGGTTCTGAGTAACTACGCCGCACCGTTCTCCTTCCTCAATAAAGCCTTTGCGGGGGAGTACCCGTGGCGTGCGGAGAGCATGCCGGAGATCGACCTGCTGATTATCTCCCACGATCACTATGATCATCTGGATTACGCCACCATCAAGGCGCTGCTGCCGAAGGTTAAGCGCGTGGTCACCCCGCTGGGCGTGGGTTCGCATCTGCGCTACTGGGGGATGAACCCTGAGATTATCGACGAGCGGGACTGGAACCAGTCGGTACGTATCAGCGATGCGCTGACGGTTCACGTGTTGCCGGCGCGCCATTTTTCCGGGCGCGGCATTAAGCGTAACCAGACCCTGTGGGGCAGCTTTATGTTTGTCTCTCCGGAGCAGAAGGTCTACTACAGCGGAGACTCCGGTTATGGCCCGCACTTCAAAGCGATTGGCGAGCAGTTTGGCGGAGTTGACTTAGCCATTATGGAAAACGGCCAGTACGACCAGGACTGGAAGTACATCCATATGCATCCGGCGGAAACGGCGCAGGCCTCGGCAGATCTCAATGCCAGAGCGGTCGTACCGGGACATAACGGGCGTTTTGTGCTGGCGAAACATACCTGGAACGATCCACTGATCCAGCTGGCGAAAGCCAGCAAGGATAAAAACTACCGGCTGCTGACACCGGAGCTGGGCGAGCCCGTGCGGGTGAGTGATACCACGCAACAATTTCGCGAGTGGTGGGAATAATGTTTAAGCGAGAAGCAGAGGGGGAGAGCAGTATGACGATTTCCGCTCAGGTCATTGATACGATTGTCGAATGGATTGATGACAACCTACACCAGCCGTTACGCATCGAAGAGATTGCCCGCCATGCGGGTTACTCAAAATGGCATTTACAGCGGCTGTTTATGCAGTACAAAGGCGAAAGTCTGGGGCGCTACATCCGCGAACGCAAGCTGCTGATGGCGGCGCGCGATCTGCGTGAGTCAGACGAGCGCGTGTACGATATCTGCCTGCGCTACGGGTTTGACTCGCAGCAGACGTTTACCCGCATCTTTACCCGCACCTTCAACCAGCCGCCCGGGGCGTACCGCAAAGAGAACCATAGCCAGACACATTAACATGTCGCGTGTAGGCCGGGTAAGGCGTAGCCGCCACCCGGCTTTTTTGTGGGCTCGGTGCCCGTAATTGCCCGGTGGCGCTGCGCTTACCGGGCCTACAAATCCCTTACCACCGATAATTCACCGTCGCCGTCACCGTCCGGCCAATCCCGTAGAAGCACGCCGTATCGCTTGCGCATGACGCCACATACTTCGTGTCCGCCACGTTATTGACGTTGAACTGCACGCTTGCCCCTTTCAGGCTGCGGTTCATCTCGCCCAGATCGTAGCGCAGCATCGCGTCATACAGATCCACCGATGGCACCTTAAAGGTGTTCTTCGCATCGCCGTAGCTGGTGCCGATGTAGCGCATCCCCACGCCAGCGGTCAGGCTCTTCAGCACGCCGCCCGGAACGGTATAGCTGGCGAACGCCGATGCCATATGCGCTGGAATGCGCGCAGGCGTTTTGCCTTCTGTTCCCGCCACCGTGGTGCTTTCGGTTTTTGCATCGGTATAAGTGTAGGAGCCAATCAGGTTGATGTTATCCATCAGCGTGGCGTGGATTTCCGCTTCAGCGCCTTTCGAACGCACCTTGCCCGCATTTTCGAACCAGCCTTCAGCGCTGTTATAGGTCGCTACGTTGTCCTGAGTTAAATCGTACAGCGCGAGAGTCATCAGCGTGGTGTCGACCGGCTGATATTTCAGGCCAATCTCGGTCTGCTCCCCGGTAGTAGGCCTGAATGGCGCGACGCCCGGCGCACGGTTGGTTTGCAGGTTCGGCTCAAACGACGTGCTGTAGCTGATGTACGGCGAGAGACCAAAATCGAACGCGTACAGCAGGCCAGTGCGCCAGGTAAATTTGCTGTCGTTCTGCTGCGTAAAGCTATTATCGGTGAAGTCGTTGGTACGCACTTCGCTCCAGTCGTAGCGCCCGGAAACCAGCCACTCCCAGTTGTTCCAGCTCATCTGATCCTGAAGATACAGCCCCATCTGGTCGAGATTTTGCTGCTCGTCGGAGGCCGTTTTGAAGGTGCTTTCATCCACGTTCACGCCGTAAACCGGGGTTGTCCAGTCGAGGTCATACTGTGAGCCGCTCCCGCGCGCCAGCAGCTGTTTATCCTTGCTTGTCTTGTAATCAAACCCGCCGAGCAGGGTATGGCTGACGCTCCCGGTCTCCAGCAGATATTCCAGCTGGTTATCGAGGCCAAATTCATTGGTCGTGCGATCTTCACGCTGGGCGCGACGGGTCAACACCGTGCTGTTGGCCGCGCTGTTGGCGTAAACCAGATAACGGTATTTCTGCTTGATGGTGGCGTAACGGGCGTTCTGGCGGAAGGTGAGGTTGTCGGCGAACTGGTGTTCCAGCTCGTAGCCAATCATCGTCTGCTCGCGCCAGGACTGATTGTAATTCGGATCGCTGACGTTAAAGTCGCGTGGGATGTACTTCCCGTCGACGCTTTTCACCGTGCCATACGCGGGCAGGAAGTTGCGGTATCCGGCATCCGGATCTTTCTGGTAGCTGGTCAGCAGCGTAAAGCGGGTCTGATCGTTCGGGTACCAGGTGATCGCCGGGGCGATCGCCATCCGCGTCTCTTTATAATCGTCCACCTGATTATGCTGCGTACGGGCGATACCGTTCACGCGATACAGTACGCGGCCGTCGTCGCTCAGCCTGCCGCCGAAATCAAACGCACCTTCGGCGAGATCGTTATTGCCGGTGCGGAACTGCACGTTGTGAATGGCCTCCGCCGTCGGGCGCTTGCTGGTCATGCTGATTAACCCGCCAGGATTCACCTGACCAAACAGGACCGACGCCGGGCCGCGCACCAGCTCCACGCGCTCCAGCAGCCACGGGTCAACTGTGCCCGTCTGTGATGAGGCCGTTGCGCCAAAGCTTAAGCCGTCGAGGAATTTTGGCACGTAGCTAAAGCCGCGCACAAACACCTCGTCGTTACGGTTAGACGAGCCCCGGTATTCGGTAAACACGCCCGCCGAGTAGCGCAGCGCCTGCGAAACGGATGTGACGTCCTGCATGTTCATTTGATCGCGGGTGATCACCGATACCGACTGCGGCGTCTTCACAATCTCCGCGCTGGTCTTGGTGGCGGAGAGCGTTTTCGTCGCCACAATGCCTTTTACGGGCGCAGTGGGCTCTTCACTCACGCCCTGCGTCACCGTAATCGTTTCTTCTTTCGTTTCTGCCTGAGCCGCGACGCTGGTCGTCGCCAGACTCATCAGCCAGAGATACATTATCTTATTATTTTTAAACATTTTTATTGAACGTCCTTGGTTGCTATCGCCATAAAAACACCGGTAAATCGCCGTTGATGATATTGCAAATTATTACCATTTGCATTAGCGTTGTTAACAAATTTCGTTGGGGAACAAGCGGTAATGAAGAGGGTATGGAGTGGGTTGCTGTTGGGGATCGGCGCGCTGCCCGCCGTGGCGGCAACGTGCGAGCAGTCGTCCCGGCAGGGCGATGTTCAGGGAAAGTTTGATGCCAACGGCGAAGTCTGCTTCTCCCTGCCTGAACTGGGTGAAAATTACGTTTCCGCCACGCTGAATGGCGTGACGGATGCGCGCCTGCTGGATGGGCAAAACCGCCGCATCCGCACGCTGATCGAAAATGGTCCTGCGGACGGGGAACACACGCTGCTGTTTGCCCTGCCGGTGAAACAGAACACCTCGCTGGTGCTACACGGCGAAGCCGGTAAGCCGTGGCGTTTTCAGTGGCGGATGAAAGAGACCTCTCCATTACCACGCGTGCAGATGCTGGCGCCAGTAAGCCCGACGCTAAAGGCGCTGGCAAACGTCATTTCTGCCGGTGGAAGTACCGAGGCGTTCTGGCAGGCGCAGCGTCGACAGGGAACGCCAATGGTGGAACCGGTAGATGCGAACCATAAGCGCGTGACCTTTCTGTGGCGCGGCGCGCGGGATAACGTCTTCATTCTCGGCTCTCCGGCGGGGGATCACGATCCGCTGTTCCGCCTGGGCAACAGCGACGTCTGGTTCCGTAGCTACGTGGTCCCCGCTGATACGGTGATGCAATATAAGCTCGCCCCCGATGTGCCGATCGTTGAAGGCTCTGCCCGCGATCAACGCCGTGCCATCCTGGTGAGCGCACAGGCCGATCCGCTTAACCCGAACACCTTTGGGGAACAGAAGGCGGATCGATGGAACCGTTACTCGCTGCTCGATCTCAGCCCGGCGCGCTACTGCTCCGTTCAGGCCACGGCAAAGCCGCTGGTGCACGGGACGTTGAGCCGTCAGAGTTTTTCCAGCCACATCCTCGGCAACGCCCGCGACGTGATGATCTACAAACCGCGCGGCGCACAGCCCGCACGCTGGACGTTAATTCTGTTCGACGGGCAGATTTATCAGGACGAATACCATTTTGCCAACGTGCTGGACGGTCTGATTGCCCGGCATCACCTGCCACCGATTAACGTGGTGTTTATCGACAGCCTCGATCACGCCCGTCGCGGCAACGAGCTGCCGCCGAACCCGGAATTTGCTGACTTTATGGCGCACGAGCTGCTGCCGTGGCTGCGCGGGCAGGGCATCGCGATGCAGCGGCAGAAAACGGTGCTGGCGGGGTCGAGCTACGGGGGAATTGCCTCGTCATGGGTGGCGCTGCGCTATCCGCGCCTGTTTGGCAACGTGCTGAGCCTTTCCGGCTCCTACTGGTGGGCGCCGAAAGGTGACGCCCCCGGCTGGCTGACGCGTCAGTACCAGCAGTCGCCGCCGTATCCGGTGCGCTTCTGGTTACAGGCCGGAAAGTTTGAAACCACGGGGCCGGGCGGCGGCATTTATCGCACCACGCAGGATTTTGAACAGGTGCTGAAGGAAAAAGGCTATCGCGTCAGCTTCCATCCCTCATCCAGCGGCCACGACTACGCGGCCTGGTGTGAAGCGCTGATCCACGGGATGCGCGATCTTACTGGCTTACGACGCCAGTGAAAACCAGCGGCGCCAGATGAAACGCAGGATAAAGAATTCGATGGCGCCGAGCACCAAAAACCACAGACAGAACAGAATGGTGTACAGCTGATTCAGATCGACCATATGAAAGGTCTGAACCAGTTTCTGCGCCAGCACCAGACCCAGCGACGGCGCAGGTAACAGCAGACAGGAGAGCAGGGCCATCAGCAAAATGCCCCCTGCGGTGAGCAGCGATTCTAACGGGTGTTTCATCGTAATGTTAATCGTGAGTTAAAAATGTCATTGTCCGGCATCCTGAAACGTAAAGCAATATCATCCCCACTGGCAAAATTGAGTGAAAGGCCACCGTTATTCTGCGAGTTAATAACGGAAAATAGATAATATTTCCGGGGCGATTAAATTAATATCGCGTAATGTAAATAAACGTCTTTTTCACGAAAATAATTTTACAAAGCTATAGGTGCTATATCCAATTAACGTCGCAATAACAATGGCTGCGACAATGTATAACGCCAGGCGCCGCCCGCGATAAATACCAAACATGCTTCCTCCTCGTTTAGTGTTGGTTTAGAAATATTTTGTAAAAATCAACGCGTCGAAATAATTTTAATCAGTTTTGAATAACCGGGTAGTCAATATATTGCGGTAGATCAATTTAACCCGCAAGACTTAAAAATGAATTATTTAAAGCCAGAAAGGAATTCCGGCTTCCGTCCACCGGATATTGAAGGAAAAATACCATGACCAAAAAAAATTTCTCGCAGAATATGCCACCCGCAGGCGGGCAGGCGTACCAGCAGACCGTAGAGCAGGTGCTTGCTCAGGCGAAGAGCCAGGCGAATGGCCTGGACCGCACCGAGGCGCAGGCACGTTTGCAGAAGCATGGCCCGAACGCGCTGCCGGAGAAAAAAGGCAAGCCGGGCTGGCTGCGTTTTCTCGCGCATTTTAACGATGTCCTGATTTACGTCCTGCTGGCGGCCGCCGTATTAACGGCTGTAATGGGACACTGGGTTGATACGCTGGTTATCCTGGGCGTGGCGGTAATCAATGCCTTAATTGGCCACATTCAGGAAAGTAACGCAGAAAAATCCCTGAAGAGTATTCGCAATATGCTCTCCAGCGAGGCGCGCGTTATTCGTAATAGTAACCATGAAACCATCCCGACGACGGAAATCGTCCCGGGCGATATTATTGTGTTGCGCGCAGGAGATCGTATTCCGGCGGATATGCGCTTAATTGAAGCGCATAATTTACGCGTGGAAGAGGCAATTCTGACCGGCGAATCCACCGTGGTGGATAAACACATTAATCCGCTGAGCGGTGAACTGCCGCTGGGCGACCGCACCAATATGGTCTTCTCCGGGACGACCGTAAGCGCGGGCGGTGGCGTTGGCCTGGTCACCGCGACCGGTAAGGATACGGAGCTCGGCCACATCAACCAGATGATGGCGGGCATTGAAAAGCACCGCACCCCGCTGCTGGTGCAGATGGACAAGCTGGGCAAAGCGATTTTCGCCATCATTCTGGCGATGATGGCCGCGCTGTTTGTCTTCAGCCTGGTGTTCCGCGAGATCCCGATGGGCGAGCTGCTGCTCTCCCTGATTAGCCTGGCGGTAGCCTCCGTACCGGAAGGTCTGCCGGCGATTATCTCCATCATCCTCTCTCTGGGCGTACAGGCGATGGCGCGTAAGCGGGCGATTATCCGCAAGCTGCCGACGGTTGAAACCCTGGGCGCGATGACCGTGGTCTGCTCGGATAAAACCGGCACCCTGACCATGAACGAGATGACGGTGAAAGCCATCATTACCGCCGATACGTGCTATCGCGTGGACGGCAACAGCTACGAGCCGGTGGGCAACCTCTACCTCGAAGGCAGCGACGAGCCGGTGCAGATCCAGCCGGGCACCGTGCTGGAGCAGTACCTGCGCACCATCGACCTGTGTAACGACAGCCAGCTGATTCAGGACGAGCGCGGCCTGTGGGGCATCACCGGCGGCCCGACCGAGGGCGCGCTGAAGGTGCTGGCGGCAAAAGCCCACCTCGCACCGGTCGAGACCACCCTGGTCAACAAGATCCCGTTCGACTCGCAGTACAAGTACATGAGCACCCACTACCAGATTGGCGGTGAGGAGCAGATTTTGATCACCGGCGCGCCGGACGTGATTTTCGCCCTGTGTGAGCAGCAGCAGACCCGCAACGGTGCGCAAGCCTTTGACCGCGCGTACTGGGAAACGGAGATGGAGCGCTATGCGCGTCAGGGGCTGCGCATGGTCGCCGCGGCGTTCAGGCCAGCGAACGGTGAGCAGGCACTGACTCACGACGACCTGAGCCACGGCCTGATCTTCCTCGGCATTGCCGGGATGATGGATCCGCCGCGTCCGGAAGCGATTGAGGCAATTAACGCCTGCCAGCAGGCGGGGATCCGCGTGAAGATGATCACCGGGGATCACCCGCAGACGGCGATGAGCATAGGCCAGATGCTGGGGATCACTAACAGCGAGCAGGCGGTCACCGGCTATGAGCTGGAGAAGATGGACGACGCCGAGCTGGCCGAAGCGGCGGTGAAGTATGACATCTTCGCCCGTACCAGCCCGGAGCATAAGCTGCGCCTGGTGAAAGCGTTACAGGACAAAGGCGAAATCGTCGGTATGACCGGTGACGGCGTGAACGATGCGCCAGCGCTGCGTCAGGCGGATGTGGGTATTGCGATGGGCATCAAAGGCACGGAAGTCACCAAAGAGGCGGCGGACATGGTCCTGACGGACGATAACTTCGCCACCATCGCCAGCGCGGTGAAAGAGGGGCGTCGCGTTTACGACAACCTGAAGAAGACCATTCTGTTCATCATGCCGACCAACCTGGCGCAGAGGCTACTGATTGTGATTGCGCTGCTGGCGGGGAACATCATTCCGCTGACGCCGGTGCTGATCCTGTGGATGAACATGGCGACCTCCGCCACGCTCTCCTTCGGCCTGGCCTTCGAGGCCGCCGAGCGCAACATAATGCGCCGCCCGCCGCGCCAGACCGGGCAGCACGTGATGGACGCCTACGCCGTATGGCGCGTGGCTTTCGTCGGCACCATGATTGCCATCGCCGCCTTTGCGCTGGAAGCCTGGCTGGCCCCGCGCGGGCACAGCGCGGAGTTCATCCGCACCGTGCTGCTCCAGATGCTAGTCTGCGCCCAGTGGGTGTACATGATTAACTGCCGCAACACCGAAGGGTTCTCCCTGAACCGCGGCCTGCTGGCGAACAAAGGGATCTGGCTGGTAACGGGCGTACTGTTCCTGCTCCAGGCGGCGATCATCTACCTGCCGTTTATGCAGATGCTGTTCGGCACCGAAGCGCTGCCGCTGCGCTACTGGTTCGTGACGCTGGCGGTGGCGGGGGTGATGTTCTTCGTCGTCGAAATCGAGAAGCGACTGACCCGCAGGTTCCGTAAGGCTGCATAACTAAAACCTTACCCCTCACCCTGCCCTCTCCCCAAAGGGGAGAGGGTGTTCAAGTTCCCTCTCCCCTTTGGGGAGAGGGGAAAATACTGAGGTACTCCCATGAAACTCCCACTTCTGTTCGCGCTCCTCGCCGCTACCCTGCCGCCCGCATTCGCCGCAGTCATTCCCGTGCGTGTCGCCACCGTGGAGCAAACCGCCCACGCCGCCGAACGTCAGATCCCGGGTCGCATCGAAGCGATTCACACCGTTGAACTGCGCGCGCGTACGGAAGGCGTGATTACCAAAATCCACTTCCGCGACGGTCAGTACGTGAAAAAAGGTGACGTGCTGTTCGAGCTGGACGACGCCGAGCCGCGCGCCGCCCTGCGCCTGGCGCAGGCCGAAGTGAAAAGCGCCGAAGCCACGCTGCGTCAGGCGCAGCAGCAGCTTTCCCGCTTTGAAAGCCTGGGAAGCAGCAACGCCATCAGCCGCCACGACGTGGACAACGCCCGCATGCAGCGCGACGTTGCCAGCGCCGCGCTGGAGCAGGCGAAAGCCCGTCTCGACACCCGCAGCGTCACCCTCAACTACACGCGCATTACCTCACCGATTGACGGACGCGTGGGGCACAGCAACTTTCACGTCGGCAGCCTGGTGGATCCTGCCAGCGGTGTGCTGGTGGAGGTGGTCCAGCTCGATCCGATCCGCATCGCCTTTGCGCTGGAAGAGGGCGCGTTTGCCACCAAAGCCGGACAGCATGCGGATATCAGCGCCATGAAGCAGGCCTGGCAGGCGCTGATTGACAGCAACGGCCAGCGCGTCAGCGGGGAACTCACCTCCGTAGACAACCGCATCGACCCGCGTACCGCCAGCGTGATGCTGCGCGCCGAGTTCGCCAACCCGCGCCATCAGCTGCTGCCCGGCGGCAATGTGAACGTCTACCTGCGTCCGGCAAGCGAGCAGCCTGTCCTGACCCTGCCCGCCGCTGCCGTACAGCAGAATGGCGACGGGTTCTTCGCCTGGGTGGTTAACGCCGAGGATAAAGCCGAAATGCGTCCGCTTAAGGTCGCCGGGCAGATGGGCCAGCAGTTCCAGATTGCCTCCGGCGTTAAGCCCGGTGAGCGAGCAATTACTGACGGTGCGCAGCGCGTGCAGCCAGGCGCTGCCGTTCAGATACTGAATTAAGGAGCCATCATGCTGACGTTTTTCATCAAACGCCCGCGCTTTGCGATGGTGATTGCGCTGGTCATCACCCTGCTGGGGGCCATCGCGCTGAGGATTATTCCGGTGGAGCAGTACCCGCAGATCACACCGCCGGTCGTGAATGTGTCAGCGTCATGGCCGGGCGCCAGCTCGGCTGACGTGGCGGAGGCCATCGCCACGCCGCTGGAGACGCAGCTGAACGGGGTGGATCATATGCTCTATATGGAGTCCACCAGTTCGGACGAAGGCACGTATAGCCTGAACATCACCTTTGCGGCGGGCACCGATCCGGATCTCGCCGCCATCGACGTGCAGAACCGCGTGGCGCAGGCTGTGGCGCAGCTGCCGATCGAGGCACAGCAAAACGGCGTGCAGGTGCGCAAGCGCGCCACCAACCTGATGATGGGGGTAAGCCTTTACTCACCAAATAACACCCACACGCCGCTGTTCGTCAGCAACTACGCCAGCACCCAGGTGCGCGAGGCGCTGTCGCGTCTGCCGGGCGTCGGGCAGGTACAGATGTTTGGCGCGCGCGACTACAGCATGCGCATCTGGCTGCGTCCGGACCGCATGAATGCCCTGAACGTGACCAGCGATGACGTGGCGCAGGCGCTGCGCGAGCAGAACGTGCAGGGGGCGGCAGGCCAGGTCGGCACGCCGCCGGTGTTTAACGGCCAGCAGCAGACCCTGACCATCAACGGGCTGGGGCGTTTAAACCAGGCCGAAGACTTTGCCAACATCATTATTCGCGCCGGTGAAATGGGCCAGCTGGTGCGCCTGAATGACGTCGCCACCATCGAACTCGGCTCGCGCAGCTACAGCTCCGGCGCGCAGCTGAACGGGCACGACTCCGCCTACCTCGGCATCTACCCGACGCCGTCCGCCAACGCCCTGCGCGTGGCCGACGCGGTGCGCGCGGAGCTGGAACGCCTCTCAACGCGCTTCCCGGACGACCTGGTCTATGAGGTGAAATTCGACACCACCTCCTTTGTTGCCGCCACCATTAAGGAGATCGGCGTCTCGCTGGCGCTCACCATGCTGGCGGTTGTGGTGGTCGTTTCCCTGTTTCTGCAAAGCTGGCGCGCAACGCTGATTGTCGCGCTCGCCATTCCGGTGTCGCTGGTGGGCACCTTTGCGGTGCTCTATACGCTCGGCTACTCCGCGAACACGCTCAGTCTGTTCGCCATCATTCTGGCGCTGACCATGGTGGTGGATGACGCCATCGTGGTAGTGGAGAGTGTCGAAACGCTGATGGCGGAAGGGCAGAGCCGCACGGCGGCGACCGCGCTGGCGCTGCGTCAGATTGCCGGGCCGGTGATTGCCACCACGCTGGTGCTGCTGGCGGTGTTTGTACCGGTGGCGCTCCTGCCGGGGATCGTGGGCGAGCTGTACCGCCAGTTCGCGGTGACGCTCTCGACCGCCGTCACGCTCTCAAGCCTCGTGGCGCTGACCCTGACGCCCGCGCTCTGCGCGATGCTGCTGCGCCCGCGTCCGGCACAGCCCGCCGCCGTTTTCCGTGGGTTCAACCGCGGGCTGGACGCCACGCGCACGCTTTACACGCGGATCGTGAGCGTGTTCAACCTCCGTCCGTGGCTGGCGCTGCTGGCCACCGCAGGCGCGGCGGCGGTGGTGGTATTCAGCTTTATGTCGATGCCAAAGGGCTTCCTGCCTCAGGAGGATCAGGGCTACTTCTTCGCCAGCGTCCAGCTGCCGGAGGCAGCCTCGCTGGAGCGCACCGAAGCGGTGATGACCACCGCGCGCGAGCTGATCGCTAAAAACCCGGCGGTGGAAGACGTGATTCAGGTCTCCGGGTTTAACATCCTCAACGGCACCAGCGCATCGAACGGCGGGTTTATCTCCATCATGCTCAAAGACTGGAGCGAGCGTCCGCCGCTGGATGAGGTGATGGGCACCCTTCAGCGCCAGCTGCTGGCCCTGCCGGAAGCCACCATCATGACCTTTGCACCGCCGACGCTGCCGGGGCTGGGCAACGCCTCCGGCTTCGATCTGCGCATTCAGGCTCAGGCGGGGCAGAGCCCGGCGGAGCTGGAGCGCGTAACTCGCGAGGTGCTGGCGAAAGCCAACCAGCACCCGCAGCTGAGCCGCGTGTTCACCACCTGGAGCAGCAACGTGCCGCAGATGACGCTCACCGTTGACCGTGAGCGCGCGGCCCGCCTCGACGTGCCGGTGTCGCGCATCTTCAGCAGCCTGCAAACCGCCTTTGGCGGCACGCGCGCCGGGGATTTCAGCGTCAACAACCGCGTCTACCACGTGGTGATGCAGAACGAGATGCAGTGGCGCGAGCGCGCAGAGCAAATCAGCGAGCTGTTCGTGCGCAGCAACAGCGGCGAGCGGGTGCGTCTGAGCAACCTCGTCACCATCACGCCGACCGTCGGCGCGCCATTTATTCAGCAGTACAACCAGTTCCCGTCGGTATCGGTGAGCGGCTCGGCAGCGGAAGGGGTGAGCAGCAGCACCGCAATGGCGGCGATGGGCGAGATTCTGGCGGAAAACCTGCCAGCCGGGTACGACTACGCCTGGAGCGGCATGTCGTATCAGGAGCAGCAGACCGGGAATCAGGCGATATGGATTGTGCTGGCGGCGGTGGTGATGGCGTGGCTGTTCCTCGTCGCCCAGTATGAGAGCTGGACGCTGCCGGCGAGCGTGATGCTCTCGGTGCTGTTCGCCATCGGCGGAGCGCTGGTCTGGCTGTGGCTGGCAGGCTATGCCAACGACGTGTACGTGCAGATTGGTCTGGTGCTATTGATAGCCCTCGCCGCCAAGAACGCGATCCTGATCGTGGAGTTTGCCCGCGCCCGGCGTATGGACGGAATGGCGATTGTCGATGCCGCGCGGGAAGGGGCATCGCGCCGCTTCCGCGCGGTAATGATGACCGCCGTGTCGTTCATCATAGGCGTCCTGCCGATGATGCTGGCGACCGGGGCGGGTGCCCAGAGCCGCCGTATCATTGGCACCACGGTGTTCAGCGGCATGCTGGTAGCCACCGTGGTGGGGATAGTGTTCATCCCGGCGCTGTTCGTGCTGTTCCAGCGCCTTCGCGAATGGGGGCACGGCCTTACGGACTCGTCGCCCACAGCTCACAGTGCTTCTGCACCAGAGAAATCAGCGAGCCGCCATCGGCGATAAAGTCCCGCATGCGCTGCGCCTCGCTCTTGCCCTGCTTTAACAGCAGGGCAATTTCCTTGATGGCGCTCGTCGCGCCGAGTTTCTCGGCCGACGGTGCAACCTGCTCCAGCAGCCAGGCGATATCCTCCGCCACGGTTTTGTGTTCGCCGGTATGCACGTCCGTCAGAATGCCTTCCAGCCCGTAGCGACAGGCCTGAAAACGGTTAAAGCGGTACAGCAGAAAATCCCGTTCCTGATGCTTATAGGGCCGCGCAGTCAGCAGCCAGTGCGACGTCGCCTGAATAAGCCCGGCGATGTTAATGGCGTGACCGAGCGTCAGCGGCGTATCCATCACCCGCACCTCCACGGTGCCAAAGTGCGGGCTGGGGCGGATGTCCCAGTGCAGATCCTTAATGCTGTCGATCATGCTGGTGGAACTCAGGCGGCGGAACAGCCCCTCGAACTCCTGCCAGCTGTTGACCCACGGCATCTGGCCGTTATCCGGGAATCCGGAAAATATGTTGAGCCGCGACGAGGAAAACTTGGTGTCCGTGCCCTGCATATAAGGCGACGACGCGGCGAGGGCGATAAAGTGCGGCACGAAGCGCGACAGACCGTGCAGCAGGTAAATCGCGTCGTCCCCGTTTCGGCATCCCACGTGCACGTGCTGGCCGAACACCGTCGCCTGCAAAATCAGATAGCCAAAGCGCTCCAGCGTGACGTTATAGCGCTCGTCGTCACACACCTCCTGCCGCTGCCACTTCTGAAACGGGTGCGTTCCGCCGCCGCAGATCTGGATGTGCTGCTCCGACGCCGCCCGCAGGATGCTCTGCTGCATCACGGAGAACTGGGCCGCCGCCTGGTCGATGGTCTGGCATACGCCGGTGGCGATTTCGAGCATGCTTTCGGTGATGTCGTGTTTGACTTCGCCCCCTTTGATGTCGTCTTTGACGGCGGCGATGAGGGCAGAGGAGTCCTGGCTCAGATCGTAACCCGGCGGGTTAACCACCTGGAGTTCGAGCTCAATGCCGAGGGTATAAGGTTCAGAGGACTTGAAATCGGGTAAGGGCATGGCGCACTCCGTTGTCTGTTATGTGTTGAGTATAGACAATGGGCGTGGCGCGCTCTTTTCAGGGTGGTATAACTGATAGCAGGCTTAGCAAAAGGGGAGTGACCCATGTCTGACTATCCAACCATTGCGCTGATTGGTCCCGGTGCGATTGGCACCACCATTGCCGCGGTGCTGCATGACGCGGGCCGTACGCCGCTGCTGTGCGGTCGCACCGCGCATCCGGTATTACGCCTGCGTCACGATGAGGATGAAACTGTGGTGCCCGGTCCGGTACTTACCGATCCCACCGTCATTACCCGCCCCGTAGACCTCGTTTTTGTGGCGGTAAAAACGACGCAAAATGCCGACAGCGCCGGGTGGCTGCGCGCCCTGTGCGATGAAAACACCGTGGTCTGCGCGCTGCAAAACGGCGTGGAGCAGAAAGCCCAGCTTTCGCCTTTGGTCAACGGCGCAACGGTGCTGCCGTCGGTGGTCTGGTTCCCGGCGCAGCGCGAGCCGGACGCCTCCGTCTGGCTGCGGGCAAAACCGCGTCTGACACTACCGGATGTGCCGCAGGCGCAGCGGGTGGTCGAGGCGCTTCGCGGGACGCGCTGTGATGTTGAGCTCTCGACAGATTTCGCCACCGTCGCCTGGCGCAAGCTGCTGCAAAACGCGGTCGCCGGGCTGATGGTGCTGGCCAACCGCCGCGCCGGGATGTTCAGACGCGAGGATATCAGCGAGCTGGCCCTGGCCTACCTGCGCGAGGGGCTTGCCGTCGCCCGCGCCGAAGGGGCGAAGCTGGACGATGCGGTGGCCCAGGAGATTCTGGCGAACTTCCAGCGCGCGCCCGAGGATTTAGGCACGTCAATCCTTGCCGACCGTCAGGCCGAACGCCCGATGGAGTGGGATATTCGTAACGGCGTGATCCAGCGCTATGGCCGCAAGCATGGTATTGCGGTGCCCATCAGCGACGTGGTGGTACCGCTGCTGGCGGCGGGGAGCGAGGGGCCGGGCTAACGGCCGCTGTTTTTCCGTTCGGCGAGCGTGACGGTGGAGCAATAATCTGGGGATAGTCAGCCTTAAACACATATGCGAAACTTACCGCTTCTGAAAAAATGTGGTGGGACCCGCTCAATGTCAGAACCATCTTCGCAGTGCCTGTTTAATGAAGGAATGATTGCTTTTCCTGAGGGCTATCAGGACCGTACCGTCAATGTCTTCGCGCCGCCTGCAGCGGATGCGCCCGCGTTCAACATTTCCCGCGATGCCCTCAACCCCGGCGAAGCGCTTGCCGCGTATATCGATCGCCAGCTCGCCCTGATGGCAAAGCACATCAAGGGCTGGAAGCAGGGTGAGCGCAGCGCCGCTACGCTGGGCGACAGCCTTTTACAGGGTGAAACCGTCCATGCCAGCTACCTGCGCGACGGGAAACGCATCTGGCAGCAGCAGGCCGTGTTTAACGTCGACGGCGATAAAATCCTGGTATTCACTATGACCTGCACCCGCGCGCCGGGCGATGCCGACGTCGCGCTGTTTGGCGATCTTCTCAGGAGCTTCCGCTTCCACCATTAACTTCAGGGACCGTTGTTATGTTTGAAGCAGCACGCGTTGGTGATGATATCGGCCACTCCGGTGCGCTGGCCGGGATGATTGCCGGAACGATTGTCGGTGGCCTGATTGCCGCCGCCGGGGGCATTCTGGCGGGGGCCATGTTTATTGCCGGTCTCGGCGCATCCTGTCTTGGCGTGGGCGTCCTGCTCGTCGGCGCCAGCCTGGCCGTGGGATATTACACCGGGGAGCTGGCGACTGCCGCCAGGGACAGCATCGCCGACGCCGGGGCATCCAGCATGACGAAGAAAGGCGTCATCACCTCCGGCTCGCCCAACGTGTTTATCAACGGTAAACCCGCCGCGCTTGCCACCGATAGCACCGTCGACTGTTCTGACGACGGCTCGCAGCAGATGGCCGAAGGCTCTAAGCGAGTCTCCATTAACAGCCAGCCTGCGTCACGCATCGGGGATCGCACCACCTGCGACGCGAAGGTGATGACCGGTTCGGACAACGTCATTATCGGCGGCGACCCGCAGCAAACCCTGCCCATTCAGTCTGAAGTGCCCGAGTGGCTCTACAAGGTCTCCGATCTTACCCTGCTGTTCGCCGGGCTTCTCGGCGGGTGGGGCGGTGCCGCTGGCAAAGTCGGAGCGCTCTCTAAGCTGCTGGGCAAAATCCCCGGCATCAACAAGCTGGCCCGTATCGCCTGTCGCGCCGGCACGCTGATGACCGGCGTGGCGGCCGCGGGGATCATCGCCCGCCCGGTGGATATCGTCAGCGGACAGAAGTTTCTCAGCGGGGATGATGAGCTGGACTTCGTCCTGCCTTCCCGTCTTCCGGTGCGCTGGCAGCGCTACTGGCGCAGCGGCAATCCCGGCGACAGCGTGTTGGGCCGCGGATGGAGCCTGTTCTGGGAAAGCCGCCTGGAGCCTTATCAGGACGGCCTGGTGTGGCGCGCACCGTCCGGCGATTACGTCGCCTTCCCGAAGGTCCCGAAAGGGATGCGCTCCTACTGCGAAAGCGAAAAAAATTGGCTTGAACATCACCAGGACGACAGCTGGTCGGTGTATGACGTCAGCGGCGAGCGCTGGCACTATGCGCCGCTTAAGGATGATGCCCCCTCGCTGCTCCAGCGCCTCTCCGAACCGTGCGGCAACGAGATCCTCTTCGAGTGGAATGCGGATAATACCCTGCATGCCCTGACCGACTGTGCGGGCCAGCGCGTGGTCTGCCGCTACGACCGCGACAGGCTCGTTGGCGCCTGGCTGGATGACGAGATCTGCCTGGTCAGTTACGCTTATGATGAACAGCGCCAGCTGGTCTCCGTGACCGGCCGGGGCGGTAGCGTGCGCCGACGCTTCAGCTGGCAGGACGGGCTGATGAGCGCTCATGAGGACGCCAACGGCCTGCTGAGCGAATACCGCTGGCGGGAGATTGACGGCCTGCCGCGCGTGGTCGGCTTCCGCCATAGCGGCGGCGAACGGCTGACGTTCGAATACGATTTTGAGAACGGCACCCGCCGCGCGACCCGCGAAGACGGCGCGCAGGCGCACTGGCTGGTGGATGACGACGACAACGTCGCGCGCTTCACGGATTACGACGGTCGCCAGACGACGTTTGTCTACCGCGACGGCGAGCTCTGCCACGTCATTCTGCCGGGCGGGGCGATGCGCCGCAGCACGTGGGACAAATACGGCCGCATGACCAGCGAGACGGACCCGGCGGGCCGCCGCACGGAGTATCACTGGCATCGCCTGACCGACCGCATCACCCGCACGGTTTACCCGGACGGTACCTCATCGCAGGCCATGTTCGACCTTCGCGGTCGCCTGCTGTCGGAGACGGATCCGGCCGGTAGCACCACCGCGTATCGCTATCCCGATGATGAAGAATTCCTCCCGGAGAGCATCACCGACGCCATCGGCGGCGTGGTGCGCCTGGTCTGGAACCACCAGGGGCTGCTGACGCAGCGCACCGACTGCTCCGGCAGCGTCACCCGCTTCACCTACGACCGCTTCGGGCAGCTGATTGCCAGCGAAGATGCAGAAGGGAATATCACGCGGCGGGAGTGGAGCCGTGCCGGGCTGCTCAGCGCCGTGATCCATCCGGACGGTAGCCGCGAGTCGCTGGTGTGGAACGAACGCGGCCAGCTCACGGGCTGGCGCGACCCGCTGGAAAGCGAGGTGAGCTGGGCCTATAACGCGCTCGGCCTCCCGGTCAGCCTCACCGACCGTATTGGCCGCGTGCGCCAGTGGCGCTACGACCCGCGCGGTAACCTGCTGCGACTCGATAACGGCAACGGGGCGGAATACCGCTTCACCTATGACGCCGTGGGCCGCCCGCTCAGCGAAACGCGCCCGGACGAGACCGTGCGCCATATGGAATGGGACGCGCGAGGGTTCCTCTGCGCGCTCGAAGAAAACGGCCGGCCTGCCGCCGACGGCGGTATCGCCCGTCGCGTCCAGCAGTTCAGCTATGACGACAGCGGGCTGCTGATCGGGCGCACTCAGCGCCACGCGGAGTACCGCTACTTCCGCGACCTGAGCGGCCAGATTACCCGCATTCGCCGCACGCCGACGGCCGAAGGCGTTGCCCTGGGTATCGAAAGCGATGAGATCGCTTACCGCCACGACGCCGCCGGGCGCGTGCTGAGCGAGTCCGGCATTAACGGCGCGGTGGGCTACGAATGGGATGCCCTGAGCAACCTGACCGGCCTGACGCTGCCCGGCGGGCAAAAGCTGGCCTGGCTGCACTACGGCTCCGGCCACGTCAGCGCCATCCGCTTCGGGCAGCAGCTGGTGACCGAGTTCACCCGCGACCGCCTGCACCGTGAGGTACGCCGCACTCAGGGCGCGCGCGAGCAGCTCCGCCAGTATGATAGCCTCGGCAGACGCACCCTGCAGCGCAGCGAGCTAAGCACGGACGTGACCCTGCCGGAGCAGGCGCTACTGGAACGCCTGTATCGTTACACCGCACGCGGCGAGCTTTCCGGCGTCAGCGACACCCTGCGCGGTGAGGTGGATTACGGCTACGACGCCGAAGGGCGTCTGCTGAAGCACTACGAGGCCCGACAGGGACACAGCCGCGCGCAGTTCAGCTACGACGCCGCGGATAACCTCGCCGCCAGTGACGCTGCGGCACCGGTCACGGATAACCGCCTGCAGCACTGGCAGGCGCTGTTTATGAAATACGACCACTGGGGCAACCTGGTCAGCCGCCGCAACGGGCTGTATGAGCAGCATTACGCGTATGACGCCGAGAACCGTCTGGTGTCCGCCCGGGGAACCGGGCCGGAAGGACGGTTTGAGGCGCGCTATCACTACGACGCGCTGGGCCGCCGCACGCGCAAAATCGTCACCACGACGCACGGCACCACCAACACCCGCTTCCTGTGGCAGGGCTACCGCCTGTTGCAGGAGCAGCAGGCGAGCGGGCTGCGCAGCACCTATGTATACGACCCGAATGAAGCCTGGAGCCCGCTGGCGCGTGTGGATCACCTTCGTGACCAGAGCAGCGGTGAGATTTACTGGTTCAATACCGATCTGAACGGTGCTCCGCTGGAGGTCACAGACGAGCGCGGCGCGGTGCGCTGGAGCGGCCAGTACGGCAGCTTTGGCGAGGTGCGCCATCAGAGCGAAGGGTTCTCACGGTTGGTGAATCGCACGGCGATGGCGCACCAGCCGCTTCGCTATGCCGGGCAGTACGCTGACGGTGAAACGGGGCTGCACTATAACCTGTTCCGCTACTACGACCCGCAGGTCGGGCGGTTTATTGTGCAGGATCCGATTGGGCTGAATGGCGGGTGGAACCTTTATCAGTATGCGCCGAATCCGTTGGGGTGGATTGATCCGTGGGGGTTAGCAGGTGTCAGGCTCCCAAGAAATAATGGCCATTGGGACGGTATACCAGGAGAAAGTAACTGGTATTCATATAATGACAAAGTTAATGCAGTTACATCGAACCAGCCTATACCTTTCAGTGAAGGAAGGCCTGATTTTTCTGCGTGGTCAAAAGGTACACTTACTTTCGAAGATGGTGTGCTGAATGGGACGGATAAAGATTTTTCAAAAGTATATAGTGCCATTGCAGAGAAAAAAGGCATTACACAGAAAGCGGCTCAGAATTTGTTAAGGGAAAAAATGCTTACTCCACATCATCTGAGTGCGAATACTATAATTCTTGTCCCAAGAGATCTTCATGGCAATGTGCCACATATTGGCTCCGCATCAGATATGAGGAGGAAAGGAAAATGTTGAAAAAATTAGAGCGCTTTGGAGCGAAACCGACATCATTACCATTAGATGAACTGAAAAAAAATTTAAATACATTAGAAACATCAATAGGGCCTATTCCTGAAAGCTATCGTGCCTATTTACTTCATTTTGGCGTTTCTGTTCTTTTTGATGTAAATATTGTTTTCAAGGCGTTACAACCATCTCCGTGGTCTGATGAGCAAGGAAACGATACGCTTGAGTCTTTGTACGGCCTTGCAGAATCGGGTAAAGAATATACTGTCTTTGAAATGGCTGATACATACCGGAGTGATTTTCGCGATCAATGGTTACCGATAGGAGCCTCGTCTGGTGATAATCAAATCTGTCTTTGCCTCAAGGGAGGTATGTCGGGAGAGATCTGGTTTTGGGATCACGAGTCTGATCCAATATTCAATGATTCGGTAGTGACCTCCGGGCTGACGAAAATAGCAAACTCCTTCGACGAGTTTGTTGATATGCTTACTGCTCAGGATGATAAAATAGATGCATCAGGGGTAGTTAAAGTCGATCTTGATTTTTAATAAAAGTGTACTTGCGGTGAACCTGGCGAAGCCCATCTATTGCTGTAAGGTGGGTGTAGCTGGTGCAGCATATCACAGCATCAACAGCCGCTTCGCTATGCAAGAAATATATATTTTGCTTTTAAAGAGAAATAATGGAGATCTTTTCCATCATAAGTGATTCTGATTTCAGAACTGTACTAGGGAGAGCTAGGATTGAATTATCGGCTGGACAGTTAACTCACGTACTTAGGCACACCTTTGCTTCTCATTTTGAGATGAATGACGACAATATATGAATGTTGCAAAAAAACTCGGTCATACCAATATAAAAATGACGATGAGATACGCTTATTGTGCACCTAATAATCTTGAAGAAGCGTTAAAGTTAAAGCTATTAAATTATTATGGTGAAAAAGATGACAAAAAATGATGAACCCCTTAATGAACATTTGAGAACATACCTTGAGTATTATACTGGCTTAACAAATCCCAAGTATGCTGTGCTAGTTGATGGTGAGTGGGGGGTAGGTAAAACCCATCTTATCAATGAAATTTTCAAAGAAAAACCAAACGTTTATGTAAGTCTATTTGGATTAACAACAATACAAGAAGTACACTCAGCAGTTTTTGTTAAAATGTATCCCAATAGATCTCGGATTAGGAAATTCTTCAACTGGTTTGGAAACTCCAGTATGAAAGCTAATGACTTAACACTCGCATTAGGACCATTAGTCGGAAACATAGCAAATGCTCTTATAAAAGAAAAAGTTGATAACTCCAAATCAATCATTTTTGATGATTTGGAAAGGTGTAAAATAGATCAGGAAGATATATTTGGTGCAATAAATAAATACATCGAACACCATCAATGCAAAGTGATTGTAATTGCGCATGATAAAAAATTACAGGAAGGTTTGACAGATAAAAAAGAGAAAATCTTCGGGCTAATTCTAAAAGTCTCACCAGATATTCAGGACGCTTTTAATCAATTTATCAAAAGAAGCAAGGCACCAAAAGCTTTTGAAAGGGTTGTAGACATTATTTATAAATCTTTTATTGCTTCGCAATGTAAATCATTAAGAGTATTAGATTACGTAATTAATGATTGTGCAAGATTCCTACCTTGTATTCCTGAATTCTTATATAATGATAAAAGATTACTGTCAGAATTATTTATCTTATTTACCGCAATAGATATAAACTTTAGGCTAGGCCAACTAAGAGATAAAGACATTGAATCAAGAAACTCTATTTATTATTACATGAATAAGGACAAAAATGCAGAAGACATATTTGATACAATAAAAGAGAATTATAAAAAACGAAGCCCTCTTAAATATTGAAAGTGTTTTGATTTCAAATGAAATTTTAATCAATACGATTATTAATGGCGTATATATTAAAGAGCAAATCCATGACTGCATAAGTAAAAGCCGTCATTTTATGAAACCAGAGAGCTATGGACCTTGGTTTACTATCTTGAGCTTCGATTCATGCAAAACGGAAGAGGTAGATAAAGCGTTAGAAGAACTTTATGCTCGCTTTGAGAATATGCAGTTAGTCGAAAACGGTGAAATCCAGCATTCCATTAATGTATTGTTTTTATTATCAGATGCTCAACATATTGATAAAAGTTTTGATGAAATATATTCATTTTTTTTAGATTACGTTAAAAAATTACAATCTAATGATAAATTCCTACCTGCTGATCTCTTCACAGAATATGATCCAATTCGTGATTCAGCTTATGGATATGGATTTTGGATAAATGATTCTTATAGACAATACTCAGCGAAATTGTACAAGATATTAATGGAGCATAGACAAATATCCTTAAGAAAAAAATATCCACTTTTTAGAAGTGAGCTGAAAATAAATTTAAAGGAAGATACCGGAAAGTTTTGTGAGCAAATTTCTAGAAATGGCCTCAGAGAGATAAATATATATGGTTATATTCCGATTTTGGCAAGTTTCAAACCTCATGAATTTGTTGATCTATGGCTTAGTATTGATATGTCAAAATGGCATAGTGTTAGAACAGCCCTAATAAATCGATACTCTGGCGGATCATTGCATGGTGATTTAGAGGACGAGGGAAAATGGCTAAAGTTTGTCAAAATGAATCTTAGATATCGCGCATCTAAGGGAACTGGTATCGACAAATTGAGAATTTCAAGATTGTTGATGGGACTGTAAATTAGGTCCCTCTTAAAAAATGTCGCAAAAGTGTTACAGCAACTTCCTGAGACTCGTTTATTAAATCAAGGTGACAGGTAGGCACGGAGCGGGTTAGTCATCTTCTTGCTCACAGAAGTCTGATGAATTGTTGCGAGTTATATGTCAGAGTTGGATCTCACTTATTTCAAGATATGTTTATTGACGGAGAATAATTTTGAATCTGCGCAAAGATGGATATCCACAAGGTCCGTTGGTACGGGCTGTATGGGAGTGCTGTGATGAACTTTATGAGAAACTAGGCCGAGCCCCCTCCCGCCAGGAATTTAATGACGAAATTGGTAAACGTGAACCACATCGCATAGGTGTTAGTACACATTCTCGCCAATGGGGAGAGTGGATGCGCCATCATAATTTCTCAACATTTGTTGCTAGTGAGCCGGGTATCATCCCTGAAGAAATGCACTATCCACAATACCTACGTGTATGGTATGCCGTGACACAACTCGGTTCCGCCTCTGCTGCAAATATTGTTAAGTGGATCCGTAACAGCAACGCCACTCTGAAAGAAACCGAGATTCGCATTCAACTGGATGCATTAACTGTTAATAGCAATTCACGGTATCGATACCTTGGTAGCCGTAAAAGCGCTCGTACTGACCAAGGCAATCCATACGACGTGTTGTTTCGTACAGGAAACCTACGAAATACACGGTATGAACTGTATATCCAAGAACTGCACGGTATATGGGACATTGGTGGTGATGGGAAAACGCCAGTTCAGATTGCTGTCCCAAGGCCATATGATCGTTTAGTACTTGAAGTGAGGGACGAATTATTCACGGAATCCCCGGAGGATGAAGGTGACATCCGTTTAAAAGCTCTGCGTGAGGTTATTGTTCGGGAAGGACAACCCGCATTTAGAAGAAAACTAATCGAAGCTTATGACGGCAGATGTGCGGTAACAGGTTGTTCTATCCAGGTGTTACTAGAGGCTGCTCATATAACACCTTATGCTGGTTCCTGGCATACCCGCGCCCAGCATGGTTTATTATTGAAAACAGATATTCATACTTTATTTGATCGTGGTTTGCTCTGGATTGATGACGAACTAAAAATAAGGATATCAGAACAGCTAACTGGGACGGAATATGCAGAGTTAGATGGCAGGTACTTAAGATTACCAAAAGATAAGAAAGACTGGCCGTTAATCACTCATTTGCAAAATCATCGGCAATATTGGAGTGATAAATATAATGAGGGTTGATGCACTTAATCCAGAAACGTACCTTCCTCGCTCCTTGCGGAATTGATGGAATTAAATCAAGTCCACTCTTGGTTAAGAGTGGACTATAAACATGATAATTGCTTAATTAAATATAAAATTTGTGAGATTGTTTTTTAACTATGTATGATAAAATTTAGCGAGCTCACTTCATTCAAATCAAATTTTTTAGTAAACCTTTTCCATCTTTCGACAAGAGCTCCGTGGTTAATTTTATAGGTTACATGTAGCTTTTTACCATGATATCTTACGTACTCTTTATCTTTGATCTGTGGGGCGAAGTAAATTACGAAGGAATCCGGTTCGATTGCAAATAGGTCCAGATCGTAAAGAGTATGCATATCACAACGCAACAATAGTCCATTACTTACATGATTATGTGTATCGTTTTTGTATGCAGTGATATGTGCCGCTTCGAGGATATCAACGATTTCACAGCCACTTACTGCACATTTTGCTTCTTGATTTAACAAATTGTCACGGAAACTTTTTTGCCCGCGCCTTTGCTTAATTTGCCGTAGAACCGCCTTACGCTGATCATCTACATCGAAGGGAGTATCATCAGTGTCTGCTTCAGAAGGCTTCAACTGAATGATGCCATTGAATAGGCTACTCGCCCATTCAAAATCAATTTCTTGAATTGAACTTTGAACGTTGTAACGCGGGGTATGAGATATTAAATCCATCAGGGAGATAGAAGTAATGGGTATAAAGTTTTGCTTATACTCAGCTTTAAATTTGAGTGCCGGCACGTTTTCTACTTTAGGCTGCTCAAATTCATGATCATTGCTGCATCGCCACTTTGGATTTTTTGATTTTCGAAGGGTCAACTTTGCTGGTGTGCAATTCTCATATGGGCATCGGTTACGAGATTTTAGATACGAGGTACATGTTAAATTATCTATAACTGATATTCCCAGAACGTTATTCCTATCAGTTACTATGACAATATCACCTTTTTTGACTTGCTTATGATTTGGGACAAAGTTGTCATATTGGTAAAAACTAGTTGAGTCATCGTGATAACCATTATTCCCAAAGTACCGGAGATCATCATTACCTATTGCTTTAAAAGACCATGCTTTCTGATTCATCCGTTTGATTCCATCATAAAAATTACAATTGAATCATAAAGCAATTATGGAGTGTTGAAAACAAGGTGTACAGTTTATGATCTTCTGTAGCACTTCAACTATAGATGATAGCTTCTAATGTCTGCTCCTCGCTCCTAATGGACATTTATCAAACAACGTTGTCCTTTGCATAAGGCCGAAATCCCGCTTCTCACCCAGCAGTATTCCGGCCTCCCATCACCCGCCTCAGTGCGCCGTTATGTAAGGCTCTTTCACAAACTCCGCCAGCAGCCAGACCATATCATGCAGTAGCCCGGTGAGTTCTTTCGCCACGCTCACAGGCAACGTCCCGCCCATCACCGCCAGCGTTAACGCTACGGCATAGTCCACCTGCAACGCCGTATCCTGCCAGCAGTCCGGCACACAGGAGGCGATCTTTTCCCCTGCGATCAGCTGTTCAACCAGATACGAAGGCAGTTCGGCATCGCAGCATTCCCGCAGCCGCTTCAGCGCTGCCAGCAGTTGCTTACAGAGCGTGGCAAATTTCACCGCATCGTCCGTGTCCACCAGTACGCTCACGTATGCCGCACAGGTGTCAGCCAGTTCAAAGAGATCCGCAGAATAGGGAAGTTGCAGATGAAGAAGGTGATGAAGAGCGCTTTCTTCAGCGTGTACGTATGAAAATCCAGGGGTAGTCGCCATTTAGCATCCTCGTTGTCCAAAAAATGTCATGTTATGCTAACGGGTTCCTACGCCCGGCTGCGGATGTGCCGCAACGCAGGCACTTTAAACCGCGAAGAAAGGATGAAAAGGGATACCCCTGAATTACATAAGGTTGCTTGCAGGTTTGCGAGGCGGCTTTCAGAAGGGCATTGCCGCGTGGCGGCTACGCCCGACCCGGCCTCCAAAACCACCGCGATACGACCCGTAGGCCCGCGCAAGCGCAGCGCCGCCGGGCACAGTTTGCACCGCGATTACGTCTTACGCAGACCTTTTCATTTTGAGCATCCCTTCTAATGATGTCTGCGTCGCGCGGGAGGATTTTCCCGCCTGTGAACAAAACACCCCAAACTCCCGGCACAGTGAAAGCGTAGACATTTTGTAGTACATGGTAGACCTCAAGCCAGAACGATGTCTGGCACCGCGACCAGCCATCCGGGCGTTTAAATGGTTAAAATAAATAATAATAATCATTGCGCAATAAATTTCGCTGTGTCTTAATAGCGTCATCGGTTTGGAATACAGACCTTATGAAAGCAGTTTTAGTAAAGCAGTTCTCAGTTCAGGTGTTATCAGTAGATACTCCTTCTTCGTGAGCCTCCTCCTAAGTGCCAAATAAGTAACTCTCGAAATACAGGCCATCATCGCCGCGCTTATGTGGCTCATAAATTAAGGATTTATCTATGTCTAATAAAATGACTGGTTTAGTAAAATGGTTCAACGCAGATAAAGGTTTCGGCTTTATCACCCCTGACGACGGCAGCAAAGATGTATTCGTACATTTCTCTGCAATTCAGAGCGACAACTTCAAAACGCTTGATGAAGGTCAGAAAGTTTCCTTTACCATTGAGAATGGCGCAAAAGGTCCAGCAGCTGGAAACGTTTCTCCACTGTAACCCGCGCTAAATATCAGTGCGGCGTACGATAGCGATGAAGACAATAGTCCGAGCAGTTAAGCTGTACTGATAAAAATTAACCCGCACCTGCGCGGGTTTTTTATTTTTTAAGGGTAATGGTACTGAGTTTTATATGGCAGCCTGCCCATACTCCCTTCAAATTCAGCCTCAAAAACTGCTTCGCAATAAATTGAGCATCAATACAGTCCGCAGTTTCTGAAAAGGTTCATCCCTGCTCCCGTTCCCCCTCGCTCATCATCGCCAGAAACCGTTTCACCGTCCGTGAGCGTTCAAAGCGCCGCCAGCAGAGCGCGATATCGGTATAAAGCTCCGGTGAGCTCAGCGCGTGGTAGGTGACATTCGGCGGAGAAATAGCGGCCATCGATTTCGGCACCAGCGCGAACCCGCCGCCAGCGGAGACCATGCTCAGAGAAGAGGAAAGTTGTGAAGATTGCAGCGTGTGTTGCATATCGACTCCGGCCCGCTCGCAGCTGCCGTAAACGCGGTCATACAGCCCCGGCGCGACCTCCTGGGGGAACAGCACCACCGGTGTCTCCCGAAGCTGCTCTAACGCCAGCGAATCGCACGCAGCCAGCGGATGGTCGCGATGCAGCGCCACCACCATCGGCTCCCGGTCGAGGATTTTCAACTCAAACACCTTGCTGCTCTCGCACGGCAGGCGCACAAAGGCGATATCCAGTTCACCCTCCGCCAGCATTGTCGTCAGCGAAGACATATTGGCTTCCACCTGATGAACCTGCACCGCCATGTTCTGCACCTGAAACTGACGAATCAGCGCGAAAATTTTGGGATGAAAGGCGTCGGAGCTGGTGATGCCAATCGACAGGCTGCCGTTCAGGCCGCGCGCGATGCCTCGGGCTTTCTCCAGCGCGGCGTCGCTCAGCGCCAGGATCTTACAGGCGTCCTCATAGAAGGCTTCTCCCGCCTCGGTCAGCTCCACGCCCCGCGTCAGGCGCCTGAACAGCGGTGTGCCCACTTCCTCCTCAAGCCGTTTAATCTGCTGGCTCAGTGGAGGCTGTGAAATACCCAGCGCTTTGGCCGCCCTGGTGAAGTGTCGCTCGCGTGCAACCGCGACAAAATAGCGCAGATAACGAAGTTCCATATCAAAAACGTCTCAAACCAGCATGGATTCTATATTGGAACTCTCTGCTGAATCGGGTCAACATTTATTTAACCTTTATAAATAAAGTTGAAGAGGACGGGCATGATGATGCATTCATCTGCATGCGACTGTGAGGCGAGTTTATGCGAGACCCTGCGTGGGTTCTCGGCTCAGCATCCTGACAGCGTGATCTATCAGACATCGCTAATGAGCGCCCTGCTAAGCGGCGTCTACGAAGGGGAGACGACGATCGCCGACCTGCTGGCACACGGTGATTTTGGTCTCGGCACCTTTAACGAGCTGGACGGTGAAATGATTGCCTTCAGCAGCCAGGTGTACCAGCTGCGCGCCGACGGCAGCGCCCGCGCCGCTAAGCCGGAGCAAAAAACGCCGTTCGCGGTGATGACCTGGTTCCAGCCGCAGTACCGCAAAACCTTTAACGGTCCGGTCAGCCGTCAGCAGATCCACGACGTGATCGACCAGCAGATCCCCTCCGATAACCTGTTCTGCGCGTTGCGCATCGATGGCAACTTCCGCCATGCGCATACCCGCACCGTTCCGCGCCAGACGCCGCCGTACCGGGCGATGACCGACGTGCTGGACGACCAGCCGGTGTTCCGCTTTAACCAGCGCGAGGGCGTTCTGGTCGGGTTCCGCACCCCGCAGCATATGCAGGGCATCAACGTGGCGGGCTATCACGAGCACTTTATCACCGACGACCGTCAGGGCGGGGGACATCTGCTCGACTATCAGCTGGAGAGCGGCGTGCTCACCTTCGGCGAAATCCACAAGCTGATGATTGACCTGCCCGCCGACAGCGCGTTTTTACAGGCCAACCTGCACCCCAGCAACCTTGATGCGGCTATCCGCGCCGTCGAAAACTAACAGGAGAACTACCGTGAACAGTGAGAAACAGTCACGTCAGTGGGCGCACGGCGCCGATATGGTTGTCGGCCAGCTGGAAGCGCAGGGTGTGAAGCAGGTGTTCGGGATCCCGGGCGCAAAAATCGACAAGGTCTTTGACTCCCTGCTGGACTCCTCCATCGAGATCATCCCGGTGCGTCACGAGGCGAACGCGGCGTTTATGGCGGCAGCGGTAGGGCGGTTAACCGGCAAGGCCGGAGTCGCGCTGGTCACCTCCGGGCCGGGCTGCTCCAATCTGATCACCGGCATCGCCACCGCCAACAGCGAAGGCGACCCGGTCGTCGCGCTGGGCGGGGCGGTGAAGCGGGCGGATAAAGCCAAGCTGGTGCACCAGAGCATGGACACTGTCGCCATGTTCAGCCCGGTGACCAAATACGCCGTCGAAGTCAATTCGCCTGACGCGATTGCTGAGGTGGTATCGAACGCGTTTCGCGCTGCCGAGCAGGGCAGGCCGGGCGGGGCGTTTGTCAGCCTGCCGCAGGATATTGTCGACCAGCCCACCACGGGGGCGATTTTACCCGCCAGCGGCCCGGCGCTGATGGGCCCGGCACCGGAGTCCGCCATTAACGAGGTGGCGAAGCTTATCGAGAACGCCAAAAACCCGGTCATTTTACTCGGCCTGATGGCCAGCCAGCCCGCGAACAGCGCCGCGCTGCGCACGCTGCTGGAGAAAAGCCGCATTCCGGTCACCAGCACTTATCAGGCCGCCGGGGCGGTGAATCAGGAACACTTCACCCGCTTCGCCGGGCGCGTCGGCCTGTTCAACAACCAGGCCGGAGATCGGTTGCTGCATCTGGCGGATCTGATTATCTGCATCGGCTACAGCCCGGTGGAATACGAGCCGTCCATGTGGAACAGCGGCGACGCGACGCTGGTGCACATTGACGTGCTGCCCGCCTATGAGGAGCGCAAGTATGTTCCCGATCTGGAACTGGTCGGGGATATTGCCGCCACGCTGAATCTGCTTGCCAGCCGAATCGAGCACAAACTTGAACTCAGCCAGCGCGCCTCGGAAATTCTTGTCGATCGCCAGCATCAGCGTGACCTCCTCGACCGTCGCGGCGCATCGCTAAACCAGTTTGCCCTGCATCCGCTGCGCATCGTGCGCGCCATGCAGGACATCGTGAATAACGACGTAACGCTCACCGTCGATATGGGCAGCTTCCACATCTGGATCGCCCGCTACCTCTACAGCTTCCGCGCGCGTCAGGTGATGATCTCCAACGGTCAGCAGACCATGGGCGTGGCGCTGCCGTGGGCGATTGGCGCGTGGCTGGTCAACCCGGGGCGCAAGGTGGTGTCGGTCTCCGGGGACGGCGGATTTTTGCAGTCGAGCATGGAGCTGGAAACCGCCGTGCGCCTCAATGCCAACGTGCTGCACATCATCTGGGTGGATAACGCCTACAACATGGTGGCGATCCAGGAAGAGAAAAAATACCAGCGTCTCTCCGGCGTCGAGTTTGGCCCGGTCGATTTCAAAGCCTATGCCGACGCCTTCGGTGCGAAAGGCTTTGCCGTCGAGAGTGCCGATGCGCTCGAACCGACGCTGCGTGCCGCAATGGATGTCGATGGCCCGGCCGTGGTGGCCATTCCCGTCGACTACAGCGATAACCCGCTGCTGATGGGCCAGCTCCATCTCAGCCAGATTTTGTGAATCAATATAAGGACAGAGAAATGCAAAAAGTGGCTCTCGTAACCGGCTCCGGCCAGGGGATTGGCAAAGCGATCGCGCTTCGCCTGGTGAAGGACGGCTTTGCCGTCGCTATCGCGGATTACAACGGAGAGACGGCGAAAGCGGTCGCGGATGAGATCACCCGCAACGGCGGGAAAGCCGTCGCCGTGAAGGTGGACGTCTCTGACCGCGACCAGGTGTTTGCGGCGGTGGAAAAAGCCCGCACTGCGCTGGGCGGCTTCAACGTCATTGTCAATAACGCCGGGGTGGCGCCGTCTACCCCTATCGAATCCATCACGCCGGAAATTGTCGACAAGGTTTACAACATCAACGTAAAAGGGGTGATCTGGGGCATTCAGGCCGCGATTGACGCGTTCCGCAAAGAGGGGCACGGCGGTAAAATCATCAACGCCTGCTCCCAGGCGGGCCATACCGGCAACCCGGAACTGGCGGTGTACAGCTCCAGCAAGTTCGCGGTGCGTGGCTTAACCCAGACCGCCGCGCGGGATCTCGCGCCGCTGGGGATCACCGTTAACGCCTATTGCCCGGGCATCGTCAAAACGCCGATGTGGGCGGAAATCGACCGTCAGGTCTCCGAGGCGGCGGGTAAACCGCTCGGCTACGGAACGGAAACCTTTGCCAAACGCATCACGCTTGGCCGTTTGTCCGAACCGGAAGATGTGGCCGCCTGCGTCTCTTACCTCGCCGGACCAGACTCCGACTACATGACCGGTCAGTCGCTGCTGATTGATGGTGGGATGGTGTTCAACTAAATTCTAATAAGCTCTGACATGAACTTTCCCCTGCTCCCGTGCAGGGGCTTTTTTTTGTCTCCTCAGCCATTGTGCATTACACTGCGCGCTGCAAAACTTTAGTCTTAAGATCTGACAGGCGGTAACAGCGATGAACGGTACAATCACAACGTGGTTTAAAGATAAAGGCTTCGGATTTATCAAAGATGAAAACGGCGACAACCGCTATTTTCACGTGATTAAGGTCGCCAACCCTGATCTGATTAAGAAAGATGCGGCGGTGACCTTCGAACCCACCACCAACACCAAAGGCCTTTCCGCGTATGCGGTGAAGGTGATCCCGGAGAGCAAGCATCTTTATATCGCGGGCGAGCGCGTGAAGCTCACCTCGATCAAATCCTTCGTGGTGTTCAGCGAAGAAGAGCCCGTTGAGACCAAAATCGACAAAGAGAACGCGGTGCTGTCGGTGGGGCTACTGATGAACAGCATCAAGCCGAAAAGTGAGAAAAAGCCGGGCGAGATGCGCACGGTGAAGAAGCTGGCGATCACCACCTTCCAGAACACGACGATGATCTTCACCGAAGATGAAATCGACATCGACGCGACGGTTAAGCTGCTGAAGTAATTTTATGCCGGGTGGCGGCTACGCGTTACCCGGCCTGCACGTTCTTCCTTTTCGACCGCTTTTTAACCTGCTATAACAAACTCCTTACCTTGCAGGGAGTCACCGCCGTGCCCGAAATCAATCAACATGGTCAAACCGTTAACGATATCGTCCCCGACTGGAAATGTGCTCGAGCGCTAACTCGCACGCCGCTAACCGGCCAGTATTGTCGTCTGGAACCGTTGGACGCAGAACGCCACGCGGCGGATCTGTTTGAAGCTTACGCACTGGGCGATGACAGCGACTGGACGTGGCTTGCCAGCACCCAGCCTGTGAGCGTTGAGGCTACTGCGCACTGGGTGCTTGGAAAGGTGCTGGATGACGACCTGGTGCCCTTTGCCGTTATCGATCTGCGCACCGAAAAGGCGGTAGGGCTGGTGAGCTATATGGCGATTGAACGCTTTCTGGGATCGGTGGAAATTGGCCACATCACCTGGTCGCGCAAGATGAAAGGCACCCGCATTGGCACCGAAGCGGTGTGGCTACTGCTGAAAAATGCCTTTGAGCATAAATATCGTCGGCTGGAGTGGAAGTGCGATTCGATGAACACCGCCTCACGCAACGCGGCGGAGCGGCTGGGGTTTGTCTGGGAAGGGCGCCTGCGCCAGAAGCTGGTGCGCAAAGGACGCAACCGCGACAGCGATATGCTCTCTATTATTGACGGCGAGTGGCCGGAAAGGGACGCGGAGTTGCGCGCCTGGCTGGCGGCGGAGAATTTTGACGCGGAAGGGCGGCAGGTCAGGCGGTTAGAGGAATTTCGAAAATAATTTTCCCTCACCCTAACCCTCTCCCAAAGGGCTGAGGGATCCCCAGTAATTTTTTTATGCAGAAGCAATAAAGTTGCTTTCTA
>OKPL01000039.1_pt1 | contig 61050 bp, 47 predicted proteins | sample 1612301 | NCBI WGS metagenome assembly OKPL01 (sample SAMN04436790, study PRJEB24849) | human gut metagenome | biome: human gut; feature: NICU; material: stool | host: Homo sapiens | place: USA: Saint Louis, MO | collected 2011-04-21
AAGGGCACCCCGGAATATGTGCCGATACGTGTGTGTTGTTACACAAAGTGAGATTGTCGCTTCCGTCCAGTCTGTGTATACGAAATGGATCGGAAGTCCGGCGCGCTTTATACCACAAATACGTCGTGGACACCAATAATTGTTGGCGCTGTGTACAGCATCAGACGTTGAATTTTCTATTATAGAAAACCTTCAGTGGCACGTTTGGCGAAATTCAGAATGATTCTCAATTTGCCCGGGTGTGATACCATTGACGGCACTTACATATATATTGTCGGTATCACCGACGCTGATGGACAGAATTAATGGCTATCTCAATCAAGACCCCAGAAGATATCGAAAAAATGCGCGTCGCTGGCCGACTGGCTGCCGAAGTGCTGGAGATGATCGAACCGTATGTTAAACCGGGCGTCAGCACCGGCGAGCTGGATCGCATCTGTAATGATTACATTGTTAATGAACAACACGCGGTTTCTGCCTGCCTCGGCTATCACGGCTATCCGAAATCCGTTTGCATCTCTATTAATGAAGTGGTGTGCCACGGTATCCCGGACGACGCCAAGCTGCTGAAAGATGGCGATATCGTTAACATTGATGTCACCGTAATCAAAGATGGTTTCCACGGCGATACCTCGAAAATGTTTATCGTCGGTAAGCCGACCATCATGGGCGAACGTCTGTGCCGCATCACGCAAGAAAGCCTGTACCTGGCGCTACGCATGGTAAAACCTGGCATTAATCTGCGCGAAATCGGTGCGGCAATTCAGAAATTTGTCGAAGCAGAAGGCTTCTCCGTCGTTCGTGAATATTGTGGACACGGTATTGGTCGCGGCTTCCACGAAGAACCGCAGGTGCTGCACTATGACTCCCGTGAAACCAACGTCGTGCTGAAACCGGGGATGACGTTCACCATCGAGCCAATGGTCAACGCGGGTAAAAAAGAGATCCGCACCATGAAAGATGGCTGGACGGTAAAAACCAAAGATCGCAGCTTGTCTGCACAATATGAGCATACTATTGTGGTGACTGATAACGGCTGCGAAATTCTGACGCTACGCAAGGATGACACCATCCCGGCGATAATCTCGCACGACGAATAAAATGAAGCCGGCGAATGCCGGCTTTTTTAATGCAATAATTTAATCTTATGGGTGGCGCACAATGAATACCCTTCCAGAACAGTACGCAAACACCGCTCTCCCCACCCTGCCCGGTCAACCGCAAAATCCATGCGCCTGGCCCCGTGATGAATTAACCGTCGGTGGGATAAAAGCCCATATCGATACTTTCCAGCGTTGGCTGGGTGATGCCTTTGACAATGGTATCTCCGCAGAACAGTTGATTGAGGCGCGTACCGAGTTTATCGACCAGCTTCTTCAACGATTATGGATTGAAGCGGGATTCAGCCAGATTGCCGACCTGGCATTGGTCGCCGTCGGTGGCTACGGTCGTGGCGAGCTGCATCCACTTTCTGACATCGATTTACTGATTTTAAGCCGTAAAAAGCTCCCGGACGATCAGGCGCAAAAAGTGGGCGAGCTGTTAACACTGCTCTGGGATGTAAAGCTGGAAGTGGGTCATAGCGTGCGCACGCTTGAAGAATGCATGCTGGAAGGGTTATCGGATTTAACCGTCGCCACCAATTTAATCGAATCCCGCTTATTAATTGGCGATGTTGCGCTGTTCCTCGAACTGCAAAAACATATTTTTAGCGAAGGATTCTGGCCTTCCGACAAGTTCTACGCGGCGAAAGTTGAAGAACAGAACCAGCGCCATCAGCGTTACCACGGCACCAGCTACAACCTTGAACCAGACATCAAAAGTAGCCCCGGCGGCTTGCGCGATATCCACACTCTGCAATGGGTGGCCCGCCGTCATTTTGGCGCAACATCGCTGGATGAAATGGTAGGGTTTGGCTTCTTAACCTCTGCGGAGCGAGCGGAATTAAACGAATGCCTGCATATATTGTGGCGCATTCGCTTTGCCCTGCATCTGGTCGTCAGTCGTTACGATAATCGCCTGTTATTCGATCGCCAGCTTAGCGTCGCCCAGCGTTTGAATTACAGTGGTGAAGGTAACGAACCGGTCGAGCGGATGATGAAGGATTACTTCCGCGTTACACGCCGCGTCAGTGAACTCAACCAGATGCTGCTGCAACTGTTCGATGAAGCCATCCTCGCCCTTCCCGCCGACGAAAAACCACGTCCAATCGACGATGAGTTTCAGCTACGCGGAACGCTGATCGACCTGCGTGATGAAACACTATTTATGCGCCAGCCGGAAGCCATCTTGCGTATGTTCTACACCATGGTGCGCAACAGTGCGATCACCGGCATTTACTCCACCACGCTACGCCAGTTACGCCACGCCCGTCGCCATCTGCAACAACCTCTGTGTAATATTCCGGAAGCGCGAAAACTGTTTTTGAGCATTCTTCGTCACCCCGGAGCGGTGCGGCGCGGGCTATTGCCAATGCATCGCCATAGCGTACTCGGCGCGTATATGCCGCAATGGTCGCATATCGTCGGGCAGATGCAGTTTGATCTGTTCCACGCCTACACGGTGGATGAACATACTATCCGCGTGATGCTGAAACTGGAGAGTTTTGCCAGTGAAGAAACGCGCCAGCGCCATCCGTTGTGTGTGGACGTCTGGCCGCGCCTGCCGTCAACTGAGCTGATTTTCATCGCCGCGCTGTTTCACGATATCGCCAAAGGACGCGGCGGAGACCACTCCATTCTCGGTGCTCAGGATGTAGTGCATTTTGCCGAACTCCACGGGCTGAACTCACGCGAAACACAGTTGGTCGCCTGGCTGGTTCGCCAGCACTTGCTGATGTCGGTGACCGCTCAGCGCCGCGATATTCAGGACCCGGAAGTCATCAAGCAGTTTGCCGAAGAAGTTCAAACGGAAAATCGTCTGCGCTATCTGGTATGCCTGACAGTGGCTGACATTTGCGCCACCAACGAAACACTGTGGAATAGCTGGAAGCAAAGTCTGTTGCGCGAACTCTATTTTGCCACCGAAAAGCAGCTACGACGCGGAATGCAAAACACGCCGGATATGCGCGAACGGGTTCGCCATCACCAACTCCAGGCGCTGGCACTACTGCGCATGGATAACATCGACGAAGAGGCGCTGCACCAAATTTGGTCACGCTGTCGCGCTAACTATTTTGTCCGCCATAGCCCAAATCAACTGGCCTGGCACGCACGCCATTTATTACAGCATGATTTAAGCAAACCGCTGGTACTGCTTAGCCCGCAGGCTACGCGTGGAGGCACCGAGATTTTTATCTGGAGCCCGGACCGCCCCTATCTGTTTGCCGCCGTCTGTGCCGAATTAGACCGCCGCAATTTAAGTGTTCACGACGCACAAATTTTCACCACTCGCGACGGTATGGCGATGGATACCTTTATAGTGCTGGAACCCGATGGTAGCCCGCTATCCGCAGATCGTCATGAGGTTATTCGGTTTGGTCTGGAGCAAGTACTGACACAAAGTAGCTGGCAGCCACCGCAGCCCCGTCGCCAACCCGCCAAATTGCGCCATTTTACTGTTGAAACCGAAGTGACGTTTTTGCCGACCCATACCGACCGCAAATCGTTCCTCGAACTGATCGCCCTCGACCAACCTGGACTGCTGGCGCGAGTCGGGAAAATTTTTGCCGATCTGGGAATTTCGCTTCATGGCGCCCGAATTACAACCATTGGCGAGCGAGTAGAAGATTTATTCATAATTGCCACCGCTGACCGGCGTGCGCTTAATAACGAGTTGCAGCAGGAAGTGCATCAGCGGTTGACAGAGGCCCTCAATCCAAACGATAAAGGGTGATGTGTTTACTGATATGAAAAGAGTTTAACAATGCAGCAGTTACAGAACATTATTGAAACCGCTTTTGAACGCCGTGCCGAGATCACGCCAGCCAATGCAGACACCGTTACCCGCGAAGCGGTAAATCAGGTGATCGCCCTGCTGGATTCCGGCGCACTGCGTGTAGCGGAAAAAATTGACGGTCAGTGGGTGACGCATCAGTGGTTGAAAAAAGCGGTGCTGCTCTCTTTCCGTATTAATGATAATCAGGTGATCGAAGGGGCAGAAAGCCGCTACTTCGACAAAGTGCCGATGAAATTCGCTAACTACGATGAAGCACGTTTCCAGAAAGAAGGCTTCCGCGTCGTGCCACCAGCGGCAGTGCGTCAGGGCGCGTTCATTGCCCGTAACACCGTGCTGATGCCGTCTTACGTCAACATCGGCGCATATGTTGATGAAGGCACCATGGTTGATACCTGGGCGACCGTCGGTTCCTGTGCGCAGATTGGTAAAAACGTCCACCTTTCCGGTGGCGTGGGTATCGGCGGCGTGCTGGAGCCGCTGCAGGCTAACCCGACCATTATTGAAGATAACTGCTTCATCGGCGCACGCTCTGAAGTGGTTGAAGGGGTGATTGTCGAAGAAGGTTCCGTCATCTCTATGGGCGTATACATTGGTCAGAGCACCCGTATTTACGACCGTGAAACCGGCGAAATCCACTACGGTCGCGTTCCGGCGGGATCTGTGGTTGTTTCAGGCAATCTGCCGTCGAAAGATGGCAAATACAGTCTTTACTGTGCGGTTATCGTTAAGAAAGTTGACGCGAAAACTCGCGGCAAAGTCGGCATTAACGAACTGCTGCGTACCATCGACTAAAAGTATGTACACGGGCAGCACGACGCTGCCCGATTGCTTTCTGGCTCAGAATAATTCGTCCTACTCATTTTCCCCCTTTTTTAAATACTTTTTCATCTTGTTTCGGACTGTCATGTAATTCGCAAAATGAAGATAAATGTGCTAATCCATCCCATGGAATATCACCACAATAAAGCAGGTAATTTTTTGATTTTTACGCCATGATAGAAGTCTGGAAGAAAAAGGCTTTCTGCGATCACAGTCGAGCCGGGCGGGCCAGGCCAAATGCTAAAATAAGCACAATTTACTGACTCATTTTGAGGTAACGCTATGTACGACAATCTGAAAAGTCTGGGTATTACCAATCCTGAAGAAATTGATCGTTACAGCCTCCGGCAGGAAGCCAACAACGATATTCTGAAAATCTATTTCCAGAAAGACAAAGGCGAGTTTTTCGCCAAGAGCGTGAAGTTTAAATACCCGCGTCAGCGTAAAACGGTCGTCGCTGATGGTGTGGGTCAGGGTTATAAAGAAGTCCAGGAAATTAGCCCGAATCTACGGTATATCATTGATGAGCTTGATCAAATCTGCCAGCGTGACCGCAGCGAAGTTGATCTTAAGCGTAAGATCCTCGACGACTTACGTCACCTGGAGTCAGTAGTAACCAATAAGATCAGCGAGATTGAAGCCGATCTGGAAAAACTGACGCGTAAATAATGCCATTCTGTGGCCGGGTAAAGTCTCACCCGGCTGTAATTTTGTAATCGACCTACCGCTCTTCATCCAGTTGTAACGCCACATACAGCAGCAACCTGTCATCAAAATTGCCCAAATCAAGCCCGGTCAGTTCCGATATACGATTAAGCCGATATTCCAGAGTATTACGATGAATAAACAACGCCTTTGACGTTGCCAGCGGTTGCACATTGTGGCGAAACCACGCCGCCAGCGTTCGCCGCAGCAAGCCGTTATTGTCCATCGCTTTCAGCCGCGCCAGCGGTCGCGCCAGTTCGTTGGCCTGCCAGTCGCCACGCAAACTGTCGAGTAACACAGGTAACATCAGATCCTGATAAAAATAGCAGCGACTTTCTGGCATCCGCTGTTTCCCCACCACCATCGTCGTTTTCGCCGTACGATAGGATCGGGCAATACTGCCAGGACCGGTAAAATAGTTGCCCAGCGAAACGCGAAAACGCAACTGGCCATACTCTTTCATGCGGGTAATCAGTTGTTCAACTCGCTTACGATGATCTTCTGCGTCCCAGCGCCCAAAAGAGTTCAACGCCGGTTTCAACACCACCATTTCGGTTAGCGAGACAATCGCCACCAGATTATTACGCTCGGGCGTAGTCAGCGCATTTTGCAGTTGCTGTAACTCCGCCATTGCGCTGTCCACGCCAAGCTGACCGCTGTCGACCTCAACAATAGCCACCACTCGCGGTTGATTGAGATCGATCCCCAGCCGTTGCGCCCATTCAGTAAGTGCGGGAGTATTCTCCTCAGCCTGAATGAGGTTCATCACCAGTTCTTCCCGCAAACGGCTATCCTGCGCCAACAGGTGCATCAACCGCGACTGTTCCAGCATCATTTCAGCCGTCATGCAGACCAGTTCGCCATATTTACGCAGATTCTCTGGTTCACCTGTCAGGCCAATTACGCCGACAATTTCACCTTCCAGCCGTAACGGTAGATTAATCCCCTGCCGCACACCGTGCAGATGACGTGCCACCGCGTCATCGATATCGACGACTCGTCCTTGTGAAAGTACCAGCAATGCTCCTTCGTGCAATTCACCAATACGCTCACGATCGCCGCTGCCGATAATTCGCCCGCGGGCATCCATTACGTTGATATTGGTATCGATGATGCGCATGGTACGTGCCACGATATCCTGCGCCATTTTGGTATCAAGATGCCAGCCAGCCATAAGTCCTCCATTATGCACGGCTTAGCATAAGGAAGTACGTAACGTACGGCATTGTGCAAATGCCCAAAGGATGATGAAGATGTATGGAGTTGTGGTGAAGTTCACAGATTGTAAGGAGAACCCCTTCCCGTTTTCAGGAAGGGGTTGAGGAAGATTACTGCATTAACAGGTAGATGGTGCTGTCGCCGCGCTGAATGTTCAGTGCCAGCACAGACGGTTTGCTGTCGAGAACTTTACGCAGTTCAGCGATGTTTTTCACTGCCTGCTGGTTCGCGCCAATAATCACATCACCTTTCTTCAGGCCGATCTGCGCAGCCGGAGTGCCCGTTTTCACGTTGTTCACCACCACGCCCTGATCTTTGCCTTTGTTGCTCATCTCAGCGCCTTCAATGCCGTTGAAGATGGTGCTGGAATCAACCTGATTCTGGCTGCTCTGCTGAAGTTCCAGGTTCACGTTAACCTGCTTCCCGTCGCGCAGTAAGCCCAGGGTCAGTTTGCTACCTACCGGCATAGTGCCCACCTGAGCACGCAGTGCGGCAAAGCTGCTGATTGGCTTACCGTTCAGTGAGGTGATCACATCACCCGCTTTAATGCCCGCTTTCGCGGCGGAAGAATTCGGCAGAACCTGGCTTACGAAAGCACCGCGCTGGGCGTCAACTTTCATCGCTTTCGCCAGATCGGAGTTCAGCTCAGTGCCCATAATACCCAACTCACCACGTTTCACCTGGCCGTATTCCACCATCTGCGAGGTCAGGTTTTTCACCATGTTGCTCGGGATAGCAAAACCGATACCGATGTTTCCGCCGTCCGGTGCGAGGATCGCGGTGTTGATACCAATCAGTTCGCCGTTCAGGTTAACCAACGCACCACCTGAGTTACCCCGGTTGATCGCTGCATCGGTCTGGATGAAGTTTTCGTAGTTTTCAGCGTTCAGGCCGCTACGTCCCAGCGCAGAGACAATCCCGGAAGTTACTGTCTCGCCCAGGCCGAACGGGTTACCAATTGCTACGGTGTAATCACCCACGCGCAGCGCATCAGAATCCGCCATCTTAATTGCGGTCAGGTTTTTCGGGTTCTGGATCTGGATCAGCGCGATATCAGAGCGCGGATCTTTGCCAACCATCTTCGCGTCGAACTTACGACCATCGCTCAGTTGGACTTTAATCACCGTCGCGTTATCAACAACGTGGTTGTTGGTGACGACATAGCCTTTATCGGCATCAATGATAACGCCGGAACCCAGCGCCATGAATTTCTGTTGCTGGCCGCCGCCATTACCGCCCAGGCCCCCCTGGCAGAACGGAGAGCTCTGGAACGGAGAACCCTCCTGGCAGAACGGAGAATCATCACCGAAGAACTGCTGGAAATTACGCGGCATACGCGGCGTATTAACGGTTGTGCTACCTTCTACGTTAATGCTGACCACTGAAGGCATCACCTTTTCGAGCATCGGTGCAAGGCTTGGCATCTGCTGGGCTGTCGTTGCTGAAGAAGTCTCAGCCGCCGTTGCAGAGAGCGGAGATAACGCCAAACCTAAACTCAGAGCCAGTGCACTCAGTGCTAATGTGGTTTTTTTCATGTATTTCAGTCTCGATTAACAGATAACGCAAAATTGCTGTGTTCTTCAGATTCGTTTTATAGCGCGAAGTTCCGAACTAAAGTTTCTGCAAAAGGTAAAAATTTATTGTTCGTCTTTACAAAAGCCTGGTTATTGTTCTACGGCCATCAGACGTCGGTATTCATCCCACGCATAGAGGTCGGTCATACCGCTGATATAATCCTGCAGCAGGCGGCAACGGTAATAATATTCCCATAGCGGAAACTCAGGAGAATCTGACGGTAATTTACTGACAGCCTCGACATAGGCCAGCCGATGGCGCGTCGAGAGTTTGTGGAATAAGCGCGTTTCAATAGGGAAACGTTTCACCCGTTCTTTTTCTACCAGTTCAGTAAAGTCTGATAACGGCAGGTTTAATAAAGGACGATAAATCTCTAATAATCCGCTAATGACCCGATAGCCCTGCAATTCAAGCTGCTCGACATCTGGATGGCTAAACACATGTTTTACAGCGACATTTTTATATAGCTTAAGAAGATCGCTGCATTCGCTGGCATCTTCCAATAATGCATGATTAAACGTTCCGGCGAAAATCGCAGGCAGATTATCAATAAATCGTTGTGCCGCGTAGGGTACCAGTTTATTTAGGGTGTTTACCCGTAAATACATAAAAAACTGATCTTCCGTACTGCGGCTTAAACTATTTGAGCGTGATTTTTCCCAGGCATTTTCAACCACCAGCGAAAAGAGCGAACCTTTCTCATGCTGGCCCCACGCCTCGTGCAAATGATGATAAAGCTGCTCAACGGTAAATATCCTTTTCTCTACCGCATCTTCAAGGTCTGCCACACAATAGGAGATGTCGTCGGCAGCTTCCATAATCCACGTTAACGGAAAACGACTGTAAAGCGCCAAATTAAGTTCTTTACGCAACCGGGCAATATAGGCTTCTTCGGAAAGATAATAGCCCGGCTTTTTCATTAAATAGTGATGTGTCTCAGGCGTTTCACCACGCCACCACGCCGGACGGGTATATTTTAAAATACCGCCAACCTGTGCCCAGGTGAGATTCATCCGCATCAATGTATGCACCAAACGAATACCCTGTGCGTTACCTTCAAAATGACATAAGTCCTGACGAATCTTGCGCCGCAGCGCGTTAAGCGGTTCTTCCCCGTCCCGTAAACGTAGTGCCGCCACGCAGCAGCGATCGTCAGTCAGAGGCTGGCTTTCGGCATCTTCCGGGTACAAACGCTGGCGAAACCAGTCATTTATCGCCGCTTCGCCAAAATGACCAAACGGCGGATTGCCGATATCGTGCATCAGGCATGACATCTCAACAATGCTTTCAAAGGGCCCGGTCAGTTCATCGAGACCATACGCCTCCAGTAATTTAAGCTCTTTCAAACGGCTTAAAATTTCTTTAGCGATGTAGCGCCCCACCTGCTGGACTTCCATCGAGTGGGTAAGACGCGTGCGCACGGCGGCATTGCGCTCCAGTGGAAAAACCTGGGTCTTTTGTTGCAGACGACGAATTGCCGGAGAGTTGATGATACGCCCGCGATCGCTCTCGAAGATCCGCAGAATCTCATGTTCGGTTTTAACGCCCTGCGGTGAACGGTAACGACGATGCCAGTTTATTTTTTTTCGGAAATCAATCTGTGCCATGTCCTCTCCCGCGTGAGAAATACGCTTCCCCGTAAGCGCATGGTAAACTATGCCTTCAAATCGGGCTTATCGCGAGTAAATCTATGAAAATCGGCATCATTGGTGCAATGGAAGAAGAAGTTACGCTGCTGCGTGACAAAATCGAAAACCGTCAAACTATCAGTCTGGGCGGTTGCGAAATCTATACCGGCCAACTGAATGGAACCGAGGTTGCGCTTCTGAAATCGGGCATCGGTAAAGTCGCTGCGGCGCTGGGTGCCACTCTGCTGTTGGAACACTGCAAGCCAGATGTGATTATTAACACCGGTTCTGCCGGTGGCCTGGCACCAACGCTGAAAGTGGGCGATATCGTTGTCTCGGACGAAGCGCGTTATCACGACGCGGATGTCACGGCATTTGGTTATGAATACGGTCAGTTACCAGGCTGCCCGGCAGGCTTCAAAGCTGACGATAAACTGATCGCTGCCGCTGAGGCCTGCATTGCCGAACTGAATCTTAACGCTGTACGTGGCCTGATTGTTAGCGGCGACGCTTTCATCAACGGTTCTGTTGGTCTGGCGAAAATCCGCCACAACTTCCCACAGGCCATTGCTGTAGAGATGGAAGCGACGGCAATCGCCCATGTCTGCCACAATTTCAACGTCCCGTTTGTCGTAGTACGCGCCATCTCCGACGTGGCCGATCAACAGTCTCATCTTAGCTTCGATGAGTTCCTGGCTGTTGCCGCTAAACAGTCCAGCCTGATGGTTGAGTCACTGGTGCAGAAACTGGCACATGGCTAAGTCACTGTTCAGGGCGCTGGTCGCCCTGTCTTTTCTCGCGCCGCTGTGGCTCAATGCCGCGCCGCGCATCATCACGCTTTCTCCCGCCAACACTGAACTTGCCTTTGCCGCCGGGATCACGCCGGTTGGGGTCAGCAGCTATTCCGACTATCCTCCACAAGCGCAAAAGATTGAGCAGGTTTCCACCTGGCAGGGGATGAATCTGGAACGCATTGTCGCGCTGAAACCCGATCTGGTGATTGCCTGGCGTGGAGGTAATGCCGAGCGGCAGGTTGACCAGCTGGCTTCGCTGGGAATAAAAGTGATGTGGGTCGATGCGACAAGCATTGAACAAATTGCCAATGCGTTACGTCAACTGGCCCCCTGGAGTCCGCAACCAGACAAGGCCGAACAAGCCGCGCAATCCCTGCTGGATCAGTACGCGCAATTGAAAGCGCAATATGCTGATAAACCTAAAAAACGTGTTTTTCTGCAATTCGGCATTAATCCGCCATTTACCAGTGGAAAAGAGTCGATTCAGAACCAGGTACTCGAAGTTTGTGGCGGAGAAAACATCTTTAAAGACAGCCGGGTTCCCTGGCCGCAAGTTAGCCGCGAACAGGTGTTAGCACGCTCGCCACAGGCGATTGTCATTACAGGCGGACCGGACCAAATTCCTAAAATCAAACAATACTGGGGTGAACAGCTCAAAATTCCCGTTATTCCTCTCACGAGTGACTGGTTTGAACGTGCAAGCCCACGTATTATCCTCGCTGCACAACAGCTCTGTAATGCGCTTTCACAGGTAGATTAGTGCCTGACCTTTTCAGGTGCTCAGTGGGGATTGAACAATGCTCGTCTATTGGCTGGATATAGTCGGCACAGCGGTATTTGCTATCTCTGGCGTTTTGTTAGCCGGAAAATTGCGTATGGACCCTTTTGGTGTTCTGGTATTGGGCGTGGTTACCGCAGTAGGCGGCGGAACAATTCGCGACATGGCGCTGGATCACGGCCCGGTATTTTGGGTGAAAGATCCCACCGATCTGGTCGTTGCAATGGTCACCAGCATGCTGACCATCGTGCTGGTGCGCCAGCCAAGACGCTTACCAAAATGGATGTTGCCGGTGCTGGACGCCGTTGGTCTGGCGGTGTTTGTCGGCATTGGCGTGAATAAAGCCTTTAATGCGGAAGCCGGTCCGTTAATCGCGGTTTGTATGGGCGTCATTACTGGCGTTGGCGGCGGGATCATTCGTGATGTACTGGCCCGCGAAATCCCCATGATTTTACGTACAGAAATCTACGCCACTGCCTGTATTATCGGCGGTATTGTCCACGCTACGGCTTATTACACATTTTCCGTACCACTGGAAACAGCCAGTATGATGGGCATGGTCGTGACGCTATTGATTCGGCTGGCGGCTATTCGTTGGCATCTTAAGCTACCGACGTTTGCGCTGGATGAGAATGGTCGTTGAAGAGAGGAGATGTGCCGGATAGTTTATCCGGCACATGAACAGCAGATTAGATACTAAAGGAAGAACCGCAACCGCAGGTACTTTTCGCGTTCGGGTTGGTCACGATGAAACGAGAACCTTCCAGACCTTCGGTATAGTCAACGGAACCGCCGACCAGATATTGCAGGCTCATCGGATCAACCACCAGGCCAACGCCCTGTTTTTCGATGGTCATATCGCCTTCGTTCACCTGATCATCAAAGGTGAAACCATACTGGAAGCCGCTGCAACCGCCACCGGTGATATACACGCGTAATTTCAGATTCGGGTTATCTTCGTCAGCGATCAGGCTTTTAACTTTGTTGGCTGCTGCGTCGGTAAACTCCAGCGGCAGTGCTACGTCATCACTCATATTTTGCTCCAAACGACATCGGCAATTGGGCAAATTCTAACCCAATAATAATCGCCATTATCTAATACCCTGGTATTTCGTTCAAGTATTCTCGCTGGCTGATGCGGCCTTGCTTCGCGCCAGTTGCTCAGCTTCCTGTTTTGCCAGCGTGCGCGCAAGAATCGCCGAGTATAGCGGTTTCCCACCGGTAAATTGTGCTAATAGTGTTGCGCCAAGACCGGTAATAATCATTGGCAAAATGAGCTGGTAGTTATCGGTCATTTCCAGAACCAGAATGATCCCCGTTAACGGCGCGCGAATAGATGCCGCCAGTAACGCCCCCATTCCGGCAATAGCAAACGTCCCCGCCTCAAGGTGATATTGCGGAAACAACTCAACGGCAACCATTCCGAAAGCGGTTCCCAGCACAGTACCCAGCGCCAGCATCGGGGCAAAAATACCGCCCGGCGCGCCGGAAGAGAAGCAGAGTAAGGTGGTAATGACCCGCGCGACGAAGATAAACACCAGCATTCCCATGCTGAAATTCCCCGCGGTAGCGATAGGAATCAGGTTAAAACCGCCGCCCGAAGTTGCTGGTGCCACAAACCCCAGCAATCCACACAGACCGCCAATCGCACCGCCCATCAGTACCCATTTGGTAATATTGCCACCGTGCACACGGTGCAGCAAATCCTGCATCCCCAGCACCCATTTATTAAAAATAGGGCCGAAAATGCCAAAAATAATACCGAGGATCAGATAAAGCCACAGCGTATTAAGCGGCGCATCAGAAAGTTTACCGACGTCAATCAACGCAACTTCATGATTAAAAATCCGGTACATAATGGTCGACATAATGACGCCAATAAATACCGCTTTAATCGAAATTAACGTATAGCGAAACTGCGGACGCATCTCTTCGATAATAAACAAAATACCCGCCAGCGGCGCGTTAAAGGCCGCAGCCAGCCCCGCAGCAGCACCGGTTGCCAGTAGCGTATGACGAGCTTCGTCACCTTTCAGGCGGAAAACATCAAGTACCATCCGCCCGATATTGCCGCCTATCTGCACGGTTGGCCCTTCGCGCCCCAACACCATGCCTCCGCCGAGTGTCCCCAGCCCGCCAAAGAATTTCACCGGCAACACACGCCACCAGCGAACGGGACGTTGATCTTCCAGCGCCCCTTCAATTTCCGGGATCCCCGAACCACCTGCTTCCGGCGCGTATTTGCGCACCAAAAAGTAGCCGAACATCGCCAGCACCGCCGAACAGAGAAAAGCGACGGTTAACAGTAGCGGATAATTATCAGCAGTATGTACCAGTGCCCCCATACGTTGGTTCTGCAACCAGGCGACACCTTTGTCAAAAGCAACCGCAGCTAGCCCGACAAGCGTGCCGACGACTGCCGCCATAAACAAAATGGCTAACGGGGTTTTATCGCGCTCAAGAAGTTGGCGAATCAGTTGTCTGCGTCGCAGGCGCGCGGCCTGCGGTGTTTCTAAAGAGGGAGTATCAGTTTTCATCCAATGATCACTTATTGGTCATACAAATAAGATGACGGCATTTTACTCGCACGTTCCATGAAAATCCTTTGCAAAGCGTAATGTTTCAAATGCACAAAACTTTTATACTCTAAGAAATCAGGATTGCACCAGTACAAGCAGCCTGATGTTTGACGAGTATTTAACTTGTTATGAATAACATAGAATAGCAGCCATTCACTTTTTCTACGAATCAGGAACCCTCCATGAGTAAGTCTGAAAATCTTTACAGCGCAGCGCGCGAGCTGATCCCTGGCGGCGTGAACTCCCCTGTTCGCGCCTTTACTGGCGTGGGCGGCACTCCACTGTTTATCGAAAAAGCGGACGGCGCTTATCTGTACGATGTTGATGGCAAAGCCTATATCGATTATGTCGGTTCCTGGGGGCCGATGGTGCTGGGCCATAACCATCCGGCGATCCGCAATGCCGTGATTGAAGCCGCCGAGCGTGGTTTAAGCTTTGGTGCACCAACCGAAATGGAAGTGAAAATGGCGCAACTGGTGACCGAACTGGTCCCGACCATGGATATGGTGCGCATGGTGAACTCCGGCACCGAGGCGACGATGAGCGCCATCCGCCTGGCCCGTGGTTTTACCGGTCGCGACAAAATTATTAAATTTGAAGGTTGTTACCACGGTCACGCTGACTGCCTGCTGGTGAAAGCCGGTTCTGGCGCACTCACGTTAGGCCAGCCAAATTCGCCGGGCGTTCCGGCAGATTTCGCTAAGCATACCTTAACCTGTACTTATAACGATCTGGCCTCTGTACGCGCCGCGTTTGAGCAATACCCGCAAGAGATTGCCTGTATTATCGTCGAGCCGGTGGCAGGCAATATGAACTGCGTTCCACCGCTGCCAGAGTTCCTGCCAGGTCTGCGCGCGCTGTGCGACGAATTTGGCGCGTTGCTGATCATCGATGAAGTGATGACCGGTTTCCGCGTAGCGCTAGCTGGCGCACAGGATTATTACGGTGTGGAACCGGATCTCACCTGCCTCGGCAAAATCATCGGCGGTGGAATGCCGGTAGGCGCATTCGGTGGTCGTCGTGATGTAATGGATGCGCTGGCCCCGACCGGTCCGGTCTATCAGGCGGGTACGCTTTCCGGTAACCCGATTGCGATGGCTGCTGGTTTCGCCTGTCTGAATGAAGTCGCACAGCCGGGCGTTCACGAGACGCTGGATGAGCTGACAACACGTCTGGCAGAAGGTCTGCGGGAAGCGGCAGAAGAAGCCGGAATTCCGCTGGTGGTAAACCACGTTGGCGGCATGTTCGGTATTTTCTTTACCGACGCCGAGTCCGTGACGTGCTATCAGGATGTGATGGCCTGTGACGTGGAACGCTTTAAGCGTTTCTTCCATATGATGCTGGACGAAGGTGTTTATCTGGCACCGTCAGCGTTTGAAGCGGGCTTTATGTCTGTGGCGCACAGCATGGAAGATATCAATAACACCATCGATGCTGCACGTCGGGTGTTTGCGAAGTTGTGATGATTTTGCCTCGCCCACCGGGCGAGGCATTCAATTAACGGCTCTGCTTTCTCAACAAATAGATAAAATATGGCGCGCCGATAAAGGTCGACAGCAACCCCGCGGGGATCTGGAATGGAAACAGCACCATCCGCCCACACCAGTCAGCGAACACCAGCAGTAAACCACCCACCAGCGCCGAAATTACGATGTGTGGCATCGTCCGTCGAAAGCCCATCATCCGCGCAATATGCGGTGCCATTAAACCAACAAAACTCAACGGTCCAATGGTCATTGTCGCGGTCGCCGTCAGGCAAGCCGCTAACAGCAGCAGCGCAATTCGCGTCGGCGTCAGCGCCATCCCCACGGCTCGTGCGGTATCACCACCCAGCGGTAAAATGGTCAGCCAGCGGCGGCACAGCGGGGTAATCGCCAGCAAAATCACCATCACAATTCCGGTACGCCAGACCTGCGCATCGGTCGCGTTGTAGGTCGAACCGGAAATCCAGGTCAGAACTTGCGCCATTCGCGGGTCACCACTTGCCTGCAACATCATCAAAAGCATGGTGAACGCGGTACTTAACGCCATCCCCGCCAGTAACATGCGGTGTGGGGAAAATCCACCGCGTCCGGCGGCGATCATAATGATCAACAGCGTCACCGCCGCCCCGAGACTGCCTGCGGGTAACAGCCAGCCAAAGGCATTACCCGGCACCAGAAACAGCATTAACACCACGCCAAACGCCGCGCCGGAGCTAATCCCCAGCACTTCCGGGCTTGCCATCGGGTTGCCGGTCAGCCGCTGAATAATACAGCCCGCCACCGCCAGCATGACGCCCGCAAACAGCGCCGCCATAATTCGCGGCCAGCGCCAGGGCATCAAATCCTCGAGCAACGCCCCGCTCGCCCACGTCCAGCCGTGCGCATCACGACCAAACGACAGCGCCACCACCACAGCCATCAACAGCAGCACGCCGCCTGCGAGAGCAAACGCCAGCACGTGTTGGCGTTCAGTCGCGACACGATCGTTGACCTTCATATCCGGCGCGCTAATGCTGCGTAAACGCGGCAGCAGCCACAGTAGCAGCGGCGCACCGATCAACGCAGTGACCGAACCGGTAGACACTTCCATCCACACGCGAGTCAGCCAGAGGATGATTTGATCAGAAAGCCACAGAATTAACGCACCAATCAGCGATGCCAGCATCAACCGTGGCAACAAACGCCGCGCCCCCAGCATTTTCGCCAGTAGTGGCGCGAACAACCCGATAAAGCCGATAATCCCCACCGCGTTCACCAGCAGCGCACTGATGACAATCGCCAGCGACAACGCCGCCAGACGAGCGAGCGACAAGGCCAGCCCGAGATTGCGCGCCACGCCATCATCAAGCCCCATCAGGGTTAACGGGCGAAGTAGCAATAACGTCAGCATCACGCCGCCCAGCAGCTGCGGCCATAAACGCTCAACGCCGCCCCAGTCGGTTTGCGTCAGCGTTCCGGTGCTCCACAGGAACATGCTTTGCAGTTGGTCATGATGGAAGATAACCAGTAACTGATTGATTGCGCCGCAATAAAGGCTCACTACCAGCCCCGCGAGGATCAGCGTTACCGGCGAAAGCCGTTTCCCCCATGCGACGCCAAAGACGATTAAGCCAACAACACAAGCCCCTGCCAGCGCAGCAAACTGGCTCGCCATCGCGCCGGGGATCGCCCAGAGCATGGTGACGGTAATCCCCAGTTGCGCGCCTGTTGCAACACCCAACGTCGTCGGTTCCGCCAGCGGGTTACGCAGCACTTGCTGAAACAGCACGCCCACCAGCCCCAGGCCCGCGCCCACCAGCAGCGAAATCGCCAGACGCGGCAACAAGCTGTAGTGAAAAATCATCTGCTCGATGACGTCAATATCCGGCGACCAGGCGGCCTGCGCCCACTGGCTGCGCGGCAGCGCCTGCGAGAAGTTCATCCAGGTCAACGCCGCAGCAGCAACCACCAGCAGCGCCAGCAATAACACCGGAAAAAGCGCAATTCGTTTACTCACGCTTTACCTCCGATGGCGTTATCCAGAATACGCACAAAGTGCATTGCAGAAAGCGTCGCACCATAGAACCAGACCGCCGGAACGCGCTGAAAGCGTCCGGCGCGAACAAACGGCATGGCCTGCCACAGCGGGGTTGCCATTAGCGCATCCATGTCTTTGCTGTTGTCGTGATCAAAACAGAGCACATCAACGTCTTTATACGCTGCCAGACGATCGATACTGACGGCGGTACTGCCCCAAAAGTTGGTTTCCCCTTGCCAGGCATTTGGGATGCCGTACTCATCGAGAATTTCCTGGAACAAGCTGTTTGGACCGAAGACCAACATATGGCGCGGATCGATAAGCGTCGTCAGCAATAACGGGCGTGCACCACGCTTCACAAAGCGGGGTTTCATGCTGCGGATAAAGTCTTCATAGTGCGCTAAATGCGTTTCTGCTGCGCTTTGCAGATTAAGTAAATCTGCCATTTCCGTCAGTGATTTACGCGCCATCGCCAGTGGCTGTTTGCCGTCGCTGAAGTTAAATCCGCGCCCCGGCGCAATACGTGCCAGCATTTCTGGTGAAGGGCCATATCCTGCAGACCAGACCATAAACGACGGTTTCATTTCGGTCAGCAGTTCAAGGTTGGGTTCTGTACGCAAACCAACGTCAATCACTGAGTCCGGCAATGGCGGTTCGCTGACCCACAGGCGATAGTTGATGGTGTCCGCCACGCCGTAAGGCACGATGCCGAGCGCCAGCAGTAACTCCACCGGCAACCACTCCAGTGCCACAATACGATTGGGATCAATAACTGCCGCGTGGGCGGTATTCATCTGCCATAACAACGGAGAAAGCGCCATCGCCGTTAACAGTCGGCGGCGCGAAATAAGAGGTAAGCCGCTCATCAATAAACAAAACTCACAGGTGCAGCACCCGCCGGATGCGGCAGAATACCCATCGGGATACCATAAATCATTTCGAGGGTTTCGCCGCGCATAATTTCCGCAGGCGTTCCCTGAGCAATCATTTCACCGCCGCGTAGGGCGACCAGATAATCACAGTAGCGCGCCGCCATATTTATATCGTGCAGCACGGCAATGACCGTCAAGCCACGCTCCTGACTTAAACGATGCACCAGCGCCAGTACATCAACCTGGTGGGCGATATCCAGCGCCGAAGTCGGTTCGTCGAGCAACAGACAACGGCTATCCTGCGCCACCAGCATGGCGATCCACGCCCGCTGACGTTCGCCGCCAGAGAGGCTATCGACCAGCCGATGCGCCAGCGGTTTTAAGCCAACCAGCGAGATAGCTTCCTCGACCTTTTCGCGATCTGCAGCACCAAAGCGCCCTAGTGCGCCATGCCACGGGTAACGACCAATCGCCACCAGTTCACGCACGGTCATCCCTTCTGCCGGAGGAAGCTGCTGCGGCAAATAAGCCACTTTGCGGGCAAACGCTTTGCTGCTCCAGCTTTCCAGCGGTTGGGCATCAAGAAGAATCTCCCCTTCCGACGGTGGCTGGTGACGACCAAGCATTTTGAGCAGAGTGGATTTACCAGAACCGTTGTGACCAATCAGACCAGTCACTTTCCCGGCAGGAAAGGTTAACGACAACGGATGCAAAAGCGTGCGCCCGGGCACACGAAAGGAGATATTACGCAGAGCAAAAGTGGTATCGGAATGATTCGTGTATTCCTGCATAACAGCCAACTTGTGAAACGGGCACGGAAATCCGTGCCCCAAAAGAGAAATTAGAAACGGAAGGTTGCGGTTGCAACGACCTGACGTTCTGCGCCCCAGAAGCAACCATAAGTGTTAAAGCAGCTGGCGACGTATTCACGATCGAACAGGTTGTTAACATGCAGCGCCACGTTGGAGCCCGCCATGCCGACTCGCGCCAGATCATAACGCACTAACGCATCCACGACCGTATAACTTCCCACTTTAAAGGAGTTAGCCGGATCACCATAGCTGGAGCCAGTATAACGACCACCGGTGCCCAGCGTCAGACCTGAAAGCGGACCGTCAAAGAAGGTATAGTCAGCCCACAGCGAAGCCATGTGTTTTGGCACCTGTGCAGGCGTATTTCCTTTGTAGGTAGTATCGGTAGTGTATTCCGCATCGGTGTAAGTATAAGAACCGACTACGTTAACACTCGCCGACAGCGCCGCTTTCGCTTCGATTTCTACGCCACGAGCGCGGATCTCGCCACCTTCAACCGAGAAGAAGGAACCCTCAGGGTCCGCCATCAGGTTGTTGGTTTTAGTAAGATTATACACGGCACCAGTCACTACAATCGGACGATCTTCCGGTACATATTTCACGCCGACTTCATACTGCTTACCTTTAGACGGTGCGAAAATATTACCATCCTTCCCAACTTGCGAAGAAGGTTCAAACGATTCGCTATAGCTGAAGTATGGTGTTACACCATTATCAAACAGGTAGTTAACACCACCACGCCAAGTAAACTGTTTGTCATCACGTTTATCGGTCGTTCCCGCTACGCGGTTAAGAGATTCTTGATCTGCCCAGTCGTAACGACCGCCCAGGGTGACCAGCACTTTATCCCACTGCGCCTGATCCTGAACATAAACGCCCGTTTGCTTCTGCTTATTCAGAATGCGGTACGGACCGGAGTTATCCGGGTCTTTCGCATTGAAGTCGAAATCGGTATTTACCGGATTGTACAGATCGAGCAGTGGCACAGAGTCGTCGTAACCAAACCAGGCGTTGATGTCATTACGCATACGCATAAAGTCGACACCGGTCAGCAGAGTGTGGTCGATATCGCCAGTGGCAAACTTGCTCTGCAACTGGGTATCAACGGAGAAGTTTTGCAGCTTCTCATCATCAACGACGTATTTACGTGCCAGATAATGGCCTTTATCCGCTGGCGCTAATGCCGCACACTGTTTGCTGTAAGCATTCGCCGGATCGGAGCAGACGCCGTAACCATAAACGCTGTTTTGCGAGGTTTTGTTTTCAGCAAAGCGCAGGTTCTGACGCACAGTAAAGGTATCGTTAAATTCGTGATCGAAGCTGTAGCCGACCATCTTCTCGTTACGAGAATAGGTGTTGTTCTTCGCCCCTTCGTTAAAGTCTGTCGGCAGACGCTTACCGTTCGGCAGCGGCTCAACGGTTCCCTCTTTCGGCAACCAGCCGTAATAACCAGTTTCCGGCTCGTTCTGGAAGTAAGAAAGGAAGGTGAAATTGGTTTTATCATCCGGACGCCAGGTGAACGCCGGTGCAATAGCATAACGCTGCTCTTCTGACCCTTTCTGCTGGGCATTGGCAGAACGCGCAAGACCGGTCAGGCGATAAGAATAAACGCCGTCATCATCCAGCGCATCGTTGAAGTCAAAACCGGTCTGGAACAGGCTGTCAGTCCCGGCCTTAAACTGAACTTCTTTCAACGGTTCAGTGGTCGGGCGCTTGCTGACCATGTTCAACAGGCCGCCTGGGCTGCTTTTCCCATACAGCACGGAAACCGGGCCACGCATGATTTCAGCGCGCTCCAACATATATGGGTCAATAACCGCATCGTTATAGAAGTTGCCCTGCATCTTCAGGCCATTCAGATAGTTGTTCTGGCTTTGGCCGTCTGCCGCAAATCCGCGGATGATCAGGTAATCATAAGTATTAGATGCGCCACGGGTTCCCACAGCAACGCCAGGGGTATAGCTAAGCGCTTCTTTCACCGACTTAGGCTGATGCAGTGCCATCTCTTCAGCGGTGACGACAGAAATAGATTGAGGTACTTTTTGAATCGGCGTATCGGTTTTAGTGCCGGTAGCTGACTGTCGCGCCGCAATAGTTGCAGCCGGCCCCCATGCGCTTTCTTGCGGCGCAGGTGCAGCGGTAACGGTGATAGTGTCTTCTTTCGGTTCAACCGCTGCCTGTGCATAAACAGACATGCCGCTAACCGCTGTGGCTACTACAACTGCGATTTTACGCAGTGAGTGTTTTGGCTGAGCAGTTTTGGAAGGTGCCATTGGTATTTCTCTGGTGTAAAGTGAATGATAACGTAAACGAGAATGATTATTATAAAGATGAGATAATATTCGAAACGCTGGCGGGTTCGCAAGCGGTACGCAATCTGCGCATTCCTGAAGGGTCAATAAACAATCAGATGAAAAGAAAGGGTTAATACTTTGGGGGGGTTATTTTACCGGATGGCAGCTCGCCATCCGGTATATCACGCTTAGACGTTAATTACTCCCAAACATATCTTTAATCCAACCGGCTACACCGTCGCTGTCTTTCTGCTCTTGCTGAGCAGGTTGCTGTTGCGGCTGTTGCTGCGGCTGAGAAGACTGATCAAACGGATTGCCTGACGGTTGCTGCTGCATCTCACTCTGCTGGCACAGCGATTGCGGATCGCTGGTCCAGACCGGCAAGACACGCATACCACCGCTGCAAACAAAGTTGCCGTCGTAGTCCACGCCCATATCTGCAATATCTTCTGGCGGAACAAGATTCAGCGGCGTTGGCGTCTGGTTAGCCAGATAACGCTGATAAATCGACATTGCCCCGCTGGCACCATACAGTTTGGTCGGCTGGTTGTTATCACGGCCGACCCAGGTGATGGTCACCGTGCTCCCATCAATGCCCGCAAACCAGGTATCTACGTTATTGTTGGTAGTCCCTGTTTTCCCTGCCAGATGCAGGTTCGGGTATTTCGCCCCAAGCTGACGACCCGTACCGCGTTGTACAACCTGCTGCATGGTCCATAGTGTCAGATACGCCGCCTGCGCCGGAACAGCGCGTTCCGCCTGCGGGAAGCTCTGATACAATACCTTGCCGTCTTCTGCGATGACTGAACGTAGCGCGGAAAGCGGAGCACGATTACCACCGCTGGCGATAGTCTGGAAGGCCTGCGCCACTTCGATTGGCGTTAAGTTCAACGCCCCCAACAACATTGCTGGAACTGGATTCAGTTGATCTTTCGGCACACCCAGTTTAATCCAGGTCTCCGTAACCGCAGGCAGCCCCAACGCCATGCCCAGATTCACCGTCGGCACGTTCATCGAACGGGTCAACGCATCTACCAGCATCACCCTGCCACTTTCGCTATAACGACGATCATCGTTCTGCGGTGACCAGACCTGGCCATTCGGCTGACGCAGCGCGATTGGCGCATCGGCAATCCACGTATTCAAACGATAGATTTTCGGCTGGCTTAAGGCCGTTAGATAAGTCGCTGGTTTTGCAAGGGAACCAATCGAACGACGCGCCTGCATCGCACGGTTGTAGCCCGCAAACTGCGGCTCAGAGCCACCGACCATCGCACGAACTTCACCGCTAAAGCGGTCAACAACCACAATCGCGGTTTCAAGATCGCTCAACTTACGCTGTTTCTTCAGTGCCGGAATGCCTTCCACAGCGGCTTTTTCTGCCGCGTCCTGGGCCACCGAGTCAAAGGTAGTGAAGATCTTCACGCCGGAGAGATCTTTTACCTTATCGCCTAATTTCGCCTGCAGCTCCTGACGCACCAGCTGCATAAAGGCTGGCTGAGGGGAGATCACCCCACCGCGCGGCTGAACACCCAGCGGACGCGCACTCAGCATGTCGTAGAGTTCTTGATCAATAATTTGTTGCTGTTGCAGCAAACGTAGTACCAGATTACGTCGCTCCAGCGCCAGTTTCGGGTTACGCCACGGGTTGTAGATGGACGCCCCTTTCACCATACCGACTAACAGCGCCTGCTGATCGAGGCTTAGCTCTTCTACCGGGCGACCAAAGTAATACAAGCTCGCCAGCGGGAAGCCGCGGATTTCGTTGTCACCGCTCTGACCGAGATACACCTCGTTCATATACAGCTCAAGAATACGGTCTTTGCTGTAACGCGCGTCCATGATCAGCGCCATGTAGGCTTCGTTCGCTTTACGCCAGTAAGAACGCTCGCTGGAGAGGAACAGGTTTTTAACCAACTGTTGCGTCAGCGTACTCGCCCCCTGCACCGTGCGTCCGGCAGTCAGGTTTGCCAGCACCGCACGTCCGATTGAGTAGAGACTGATCCCATCATGCTCGTAGAAATGACGGTCTTCTGTCGCCAACAAAGTATCCACCAGCAAATCCGGGAAACCACTGCGCGGCACAAACAGACGCTGCTCACCGTTTGGCGAAGAAATCATGGTGATCAGGCGCGGATCAAGACGGAAGAAACCGAACTGACGGTTGTTCTCCATATTGACGATCGTCGCCAGATGATCGCCATCAAAGGTCAGACGCGCGCGCACCTGCCCTTCTTTGCTGTCCGGGAAATCAAACGGACGGCGGATCATCTCAATGCTGTTGGCCTGTACGGTAAACTCGCCAGGACGGGTCATTTTCGACACCTGGCGATACTGGGTCGCCTCCAGCAGCTTCACCATCTCGTTCTTGCTGATGGTCATGTCTGGCTCAAGGTTGACCATTCGGCCATAAACTGCCGCGGGCAATTGCCAGACCTTGCCATCAATACGGCTGCGAATTTTTTGATCGAGATAAACGCCGTAAATGGCGATCAGCACGGCAAAAACGATAGCCAGTTTTAGCAGCAGCCATAGCCAGCCGCGTTTGCCACGAGGCTTACGCCCTTTGCCTTTGCCCTTACCTTTGCGCGGCATCGGTTCTTCATCCTCATAGTCATCATAATCGTCGTAATCATCGTCATCTTCGTAACGACGACGGCTTACCTTTTGTTTGACCGGACGCGTCGGTTTCCCTTTGCGTCCAATTGGCTCGCGGTCATTCCCGGCCATGCTTTTTCTCCGCAATATTCAGGCGCAAAAGCCCGATTTTCTGTTCTTCTGTTGCAAGACAGAAGAAGATATCTCTCAAATTTGCTTTGGTCTTCACGAATACTTTTTCGTTCGTCGCGTCGGTGCGGTGTTTGCCGGGTCGTCCGGCCAGACATGTTTGGGATAACGCCCTTTCATCTCTTTTTGCACCTCACGGTACGCTCCTTTCCAGAAGGCGCTCAAATCACGCGTGATTTGCAGCGGCCTTTGGGCAGGGGAAAGCAACTCCAGCACCAACGGTACGCGCCCCTGGGCGATAGTCGGATTAGTGGCCTCACCAAACATCTCCTGCATTCTCACCGCCAGCGCGGGCGGGTTATCTTCATGGTAACGAATGGCGATCCGGCTTCCCGTCGGCACAGTGTAATGCGCAGGCAATTCACTATCCAGACGTTGCTGCATTACCCAATCAAGTAATCCACGCAGTGCCTGATAAATATCGAGTGATTTCAGGCCGCGTAGCGAATGTACGCCTGTCATATGCGGCAGTAGCCACGTTTCCAGCGTCGCCAACAAACTTTCATCATCAACCGCTGGCCAGTCATATTCCGGCAACCACTTTGCGGCGCATAACAAACGCAAGCGTAGCTGTTCCGCTTCCGCCGTCCAGTTGAGCACGCTTAAACCTTTATCACGAATGCCGTTAAGCATCGCCTGATGCAACTCGTCTTCCGAGGGTTTCGCCAGCGGTTGCACTTTTACCGTCAACTGACCGATTTGCAGCCGACGCCAGGCTTTCAGCGTACCTTGCGCGTCATCCCACTCCACAGTGTCAGACTGCTGTACCAGCTGCGGGCAGCGTTGTACTAACTCATCAATATCGACCGGCAGCGCCAGTAAAATCCGTGCATCCGGTGAGGCGCTGCCCTGCAATAATAACGGTGCGATCAACCATTCGTGGCGGCTTAGCGCATCGTCGGCATCGAGCATCGCCCCCATGCCGTTCGCCAGTTGATAGCGTTCATCTTGCCCACGGCGACGAGCAATGCGATCGGCATACGCTCTGGCAAGTAGCGGCGCGATAAGCGAACTGTCTGCCTCACCGCCGCGTACGTTTAAGCGTTTTAACAGTTGCTGACTACGTTGCTGCCAGGCGGGTTGATTGCGCGAAAACGCCACGCCCAGGTCACTATTGCCCATCCGTGGCGGCTCTTCGAGAATGGCGGCAATTTTTGCCGCGGTAGCAGCTTCGTCGTCGTTCTTCGCGCTCACCAGCATTGCCGCTAAACGCGGATCGTTACCCAGCGTTGCCATTTTTTGCCCTTGCGCACTAAGCCGTTCACCGTCCAGCGCCCCCAGCATCCGTAACAGGCGTTTCGCGGCCAGTAGATTCACCGTTGGCGGTTGATCCAGCCAGCTCATCTGCGCCGGATCGCTGCATCCCCATTGCAGTAATTCCATCAGCAAACCGGAAAGATCGCTTTGTAAGATCTCCGGTTCACTTTGTGCGGCAGCGCGTTCTGCTTGTTCTTTGGCGATTAAATGCAGGCAGATACCCGGCTCCAGACGCCCGGCACGCCCGGCACGTTGCGTCATCGACGCCTGACTAACGCGTTGAGTAACCAGCCGCGTAAGCCCTGTACGCGGATCAAAACGCGCCACACGCTCCTGGGCACAATCCACCACCAGACGAATACCTTCGATGGTTAAACTGGTTTCAGCAATATTGGTCGCCAGCACCACTTTACGCATCCCTTGCGGTGCCGGGAGGATCGCTTTTCGCTGATCGTTCAGCGACAACGCGCCATACAGCGGGCAGAGCAACACATCACTGCCGATGCGTGAAGCCAGTTGTTCCTGCACACGCTGAATTTCTCCGACGCCAGGTAAAAATAACAGTAATGATCCACTTTCCTGACGCAGCATTTCGGCGGTGGCAACCGCGACGGCTTCGTCAAAACGCTGATGAGCGGGCAGCGGCAAATAACGGCGTTCAACCGGAAACGAGCGCCCTTCTGAGATGACGACGGGCGCTTCTGGCAGCATTTGCTGCAAGCGGTCGTTGTCCAGCGTAGCCGACATAATCAGCAGTTTAAGGTCATCACGCAGACCTTGTTGCACATCGAGTAACAGCGCCAACGCCAAATCCGCCTGCAAGCTGCGCTCATGAAATTCATCAAGGATCACCAATCCAACACCGCTCAGTTCCGGGTCACGCTGGATCATCCGCGTCAGCACGCCTTCGGTAACCACTTCCAGGCGGGTATTCGGCCCGACACAGTTTTGCGCACGCATCCGGTAGCCAACGGTATCGCCTGGCTTTTCGTTAAGCAGCTCCGCCAGTCGTTGCGCAACGTTACGCGCCGCCAGACGACGCGGCTCCAGCAGGATAATTTTCCCGTTAATGCCGGGATGCGCCAGCAGTTGCAGCGGCAGCCAGGTTGATTTCCCGGCCCCGGTCGGCGCACTTAATAACACCTGCGATGCACCATCGAGGGCAGCAAGTAACTCAGGTAAGACGGCAGCAACGGGCAACGACGACACAAAACGCTCCAGAGGGTTAACATTCTTCGCGCCACATTGTAGCATCGCGGTAATTCATAACCGAGTGCCTCACATGTCTGAACCGCAACGGCTGTTCTTTGCTATCGACTTACCTGCAGAAATCCGCGAACAGATTATCCGCTGGCGCGCCACACACTTCCCACCTGACGCGGGACGTCCGGTCGCCGCCGATAATTTGCATCTGACTCTGGCATTTTTAGGCGAAGTGAGCGCAGAGAAAGAGAAGGCGCTTTCTCTTTTAGCCGGACGGATTCGTCAACCTGGTTTCACACTCACGCTTGATGACGCCGGTCAATGGCTGCGTTCGCGTGTGGTGTGGTTAGGGATGCGACAGCCGCCACGCGGCTTAATCCAGCTGGCGAATATGCTCCGTTCACAGGCTGCCCGCAGCGGTTGTTTTCAAAGCAATCGTCCTTTTCATCCACATATTACCTTATTGCGCGACGCCAGCGAGGCGGTGACAATCCCGCCGCCAGGTTTTAACTGGTCGTATACGGTGACGGAGTTCACCCTTTACGCCTCCTCGTTTGCCCGTGGACGCACACGCTACACACCGCTAAAACGCTGGGCGCTAACGCAATAACAAGGATTGTCGCAATGGAATTTTCTCCCCCTCTACAGCGCGCGACGCTAATTCAGCGTTACAAACGTTTTTTAGCCGATGTGATCACACCCGATGGTCGCGAATTAACGCTACACTGCCCGAATACGGGAGCGATGACCGGTTGTGCAACGCCTGGCGATACCGTCTGGTATTCGACTTCAGACAACACCAAACGGAAATACCCACACACCTGGGAATTAACTCAAAGCCAGAGCGGCGCAATTATTTGCGTCAATACGCTTTGGGCTAACAAGTTGACGAAAGAGGCTATCCTTAATGAATCAATTTCAGAGCTGTCAGGCTATAGCTCGCTGAAAAGCGAAGTAAAATACGGCGCCGAACGCAGCCGTATTGACTTTATGTTGCAGGCGGATTCGCGTCCAGACTGCTATATTGAAGTGAAATCGGTTACGTTAGCGGAGAACGAACAGGGATATTTTCCCGATGCGGTCACTGAACGAGGTCAGAAACACCTTCGGGAGTTGATGAGCGTAGCGGCTGAAGGCCAGCGTGCGGTTATCTTTTTCGCCGTGCTGCATTCAGCCATTACACGGTTTTCACCCGCGCGCCACATCGATGAGAAATACGCGCAACTATTGTCAGAAGCTCAACAGAGGGGGGTAGAAATTCTGGCTTACAAAGCGGAACTTTCTGCCGAAGGCATGGCTCTTAAAAAATCACTACCGGTTACATTGTAGTAGAGTAAGTAACTGGTTAATTTACATTCTGGTCGCGTGCGCAAATACGCTTTTCCTCACACAGTTGTCAAGTGTTACGTTTAGATAATTGCTATCCGGAAAAGCATCTGCTATTTATAGCGGCCTCATTTTTCCCCCGAACATGGGGATCGATAGTGCGTGTTAAGGAGAAGCAACATGCAAGAAGGGCAAAACCGTAAAACATCGTCCCTGAGTATTCTCGCCATCGCTGGGGTGGAGCCGTATCAAGAGAAGCCGGGCGAAGAGTATATGAACGAAGCCCAGCTGTCGCACTTCAAGCGTATTCTTGAAGCATGGCGTAATCAACTCAGGGATGAAGTCGATCGCACCGTTACACATATGCAGGATGAAGCAGCCAACTTCCCGGACCCGGTAGACCGTGCAGCCCAGGAAGAAGAGTTCAGCCTCGAACTGCGTAACCGCGATCGCGAGCGTAAGCTGATCAAAAAGATCGAGAAGACGCTGAAAAAAGTGGAAGACGAAGATTTCGGCTACTGCGAATCCTGCGGTGTTGAAATTGGTATTCGCCGTCTGGAAGCGCGCCCGACAGCCGATCTATGCATCGACTGCAAAACGCTGGCTGAAATTCGCGAAAAACAGATGGCTGGCTAATTACAGCCGTTCCATCACGTTTACCACAGGCGGGAAATGCTCCCGCCTTATTTTTTGTTCAAAGAGATGACAGACACACACTATATTGGTCGCTTCGCCCCCTCTCCTTCCGGCGAGCTTCATTTTGGTTCTCTGATTGCCGCGCTTGGCAGCTATTTGCAGGCTCGCGCCCGGCAAGGTCGCTGGCTGGTACGCATTGAAGATATCGACCCGCCTCGTGAAGTTCCCGGTGCCGCAGAAACTATCCTGCGCCAGCTGGAACATTACGGCCTGCACTGGGACGGCGACGTTCTCTGGCAATCGCAACGTCACCACGCCTATCGCGAAGCACTCGCCTGGTTACATGAGCAAGGACTAAGTTATTACTGCACCTGCACGCGTGCGCGTATTCAAAGCATTGGCGGTATTTACGACGGTCATTGCCGGGATTTGCATCATGGACCAGACAACGCCGCAGTACGTATCCGCCAGCAGCATCCGGTCACCCAGTTTACTGACCTGCTGCGAGGCATTATTCACGCCGACGAAAAACTGGCACGGGAAGATTTTATTATTCATCGCCGTGATGGTTTGTTTGCCTATAACCTGGCGGTGGTGGTGGATGATCACTTCCAGGGCGTGAGCGAAATTGTCCGCGGGGCAGATTTGATCGAACCGACTGTGCGGCAAATCTCGCTGTACCAGCTTTTTGGCTGGAAAGTGCCAGATTACATCCATTTACCGCTGGCGCTTAATCCACAAGGCGCTAAACTTTCCAAGCAGAATCATGCGCCTGCGTTGCCGAAAGGCGATCCGCGCCCGGTGTTAATCGCGGCACTTCATTTTCTGGGTCAGCAGGTAGAAACACACTGGCAGGATTTCAGCGTCGAGCAAATCCTTCAGTCAGCCGTCAAAAACTGGACGCTGACCGCCGTGCCTGAGTCGGCAATTGTAAATTCAACATTCTCAAATGCGTCATGCTGAGCTATGATTAGCCGCTATTTTTTTGTCCTGAATGATGTTTGACACTACCGAGGTGTACTATTTTTACCCGAGTCGCTAATTTTTGCCGCAAGGTGCTAAGCCGCGAGGAAAGCGAGGCTGAACAGGCAGTCGCCCGTCCACAGGTGACGGTGATCCCGCGTGAGCAGCATGCTATTTCCCGCAAAGATATCAGTGAAAATGCCCTGAAGGTAATGTACAGGCTCAATAAAGCGGGATACGAAGCCTGGCTGGTTGGCGGCGGCGTGCGCGACCTGTTACTTGGCAAAAAGCCGAAAGATTTTGACGTGACCACCAACGCCACGCCAGAGCAGGTGCGCAAACTGTTCCGTAATTGCCGCCTGGTGGGTCGCCGTTTCCGTCTGGCTCATGTGATGTTTGGCCCGGAGATTATCGAAGTTGCGACCTTCCGTGGACATCACGAAGGTAACGTCAGCGACCGCACGACCTCCCAACGCGGGCAAAACGGTATGTTGCTGCGCGACAACATTTTCGGCTCCATCGAAGAAGACGCCCAGCGCCGCGATTTCACTATCAACAGCCTGTATTACAGCGTGGCAGATTTTACCGTCCGAGATTACGTTGGCGGCATGAAGGATCTGAAAGACGGCGTTATCCGTCTGATTGGTAACCCGGAAACGCGCTACCGTGAAGATCCAGTACGTATGCTCCGCGCGGTTCGTTTTGCCGCCAAATTGGGCATGCGCATCAGCCAGGAAACCGCCGAGCCGATCCCACGCCTGGCAACCTTACTGAACGATATCCCACCGGCACGTCTGTTTGAAGAATCGCTGAAACTGTTGCAAGCGGGCTACGGTTACGAAACCTATAAGCTGCTGTGTGAATATCATCTGTTCCAGCCGCTGTTCCCGACCATTACCCGCTACTTCACGGAAAATGGCGACAGCCCGATGGAACGCATTATTGAGCAGGTACTGAAGAATACCGATACGCGTATCCATAACGATATGCGCGTGAACCCGGCGTTCCTGTTTGCCGCCATGTTCTGGTACCCATTGCTGGAGACGGCACAGAAGATCGCCCAGGAAAGCGGCCTGACCTATCACGACGCTTTCGCACTGGCGATGAACGACGTGCTGGACGAAGCCTGCCGTTCACTGGCGATCCCGAAACGTCTGACTACGCTAACTCGCGATATCTGGCAGTTGCAGTTGCGTATGTCCCGTCGTCAGGGTAAACGCGCATGGAAACTGCTGGAGCATCCTAAGTTCCGTGCAGCTTATGACCTGTTGGCCTTACGAGCCGAAGTTGAGCGTAACGCTGAACTGCAACGTCTGGTGAAATGGTGGGGTGAGTTCCAGGTTTCCGCGCCACCAGACCAAAAAGGGATGCTTAACGAACTGGATGAAGAACCGTCACCGCGTCGTCGTACTCGTCGTCCACGCAAACGCGCACCGCGTCGTGAGGGTACCGCATGACAGTGGCGTATATTGCCATAGGCAGCAATCTGGCCTCTCCGCTGGAGCAGGTCAATGCTGCCCTGAAAGCATTAGGCGATATTCCAGAAAGCCGCATTCTTGCCGTTTCTTCGTTTTACCGCACCCCACCGCTGGGGCCGCAAGATCAACCCGATTACTTAAATGCCGCCGTCGCGCTGAAAACCACTCTTGCCCCTGAAGAGCTACTCAATCACACACAGCGTATCGAATTGCAGCAAGGTCGCGTCCGTAAAGCTGAACGCTGGGGACCGCGCACGCTGGATCTCGACATCATGCTGTTTGGTAATGAAGTAATAAATACCGAACGTCTGACCGTTCCGCACTACGATATGAAAAATCGTGGCTTTATGCTGTGGCCACTATTTGAAATTGCGCCGGAATTGGTATTTCCTGATGGCTTATCATTAGTTGAAGCTCTACAGGCAAAAGGCTTTAATGAATTAGATAAGTGGTAATTATTTTTCGTGTGAATATAAATATATTCCGAAAATAACCTTAAGCTATTGCAAACAACAATATATTTAAGATAAATAAAAAACACAAAAAATATAATATACCTTCCCGAAATTCTAATTCCACACACCACCCCTTAATTTTTTAAAGTTAATTTTACTAATTTTCATATTTAGTAAAATTAACTTCCATATGTCATGGCATTATGCCAAATAGCTGTCCTAATGATGAATGAATGTAATACTTAGTAAAAAACAAACAAACATCATTAACAAAGTAACGTTCAGTTACATGGCATTGCATCAAAATCTCATCATCATGCAATGCTGTTATCTACTTTATGGAATATTACTCAAGGATTTTTATGTCTAAAAAATTAGGTTTTGCGCTGTCCGGTATTATGTTGGCAATGGCTGCTGGTACTACATTTGCTGCTAACGATATGGACGGCGGTCAATTAAATATTAGCGGTCTGGTCGTTGATAACACTTGTGAAGCTCGTGTTGATGGCGGTAACAAAGACGGTCTGATCCTGCTGCAAACCGCTACTGTTGCTGAAATTACTGATGGTGTACTGGATACCACTGTAGGCGCTAAAGCTAAACCATTCAGCATTACTATTGACTGCAGCAAAGCTAACCCGGCTCCGGGTACTACTGCAAAAATGACCTTCGGTTCTGTTTTTTTTGGTAACAGCAAAGGAACACTGAACAACGACATGTCTATTAACACCCCGTCTGACGGCGTAAATATCGCTCTGCACAATATTGAAGGTTCTACTATTAAACAGGTTCAGGTCAATAATCCGGGTGATGTTTACAGCAAAACTCTGGATTCAACGTCTAAATCTGCAACCTACGATTTTAAAGCATCCTATGTTCGTGCGGATGCAAGCAAAGCAGCTACTGCCGGTTATGTAAAAACCAACTCAGCATATACCATTACTTACCAGTAAATATCAACCGCTTAAATTGATCGGGTGAATATATACAGGGAATAACATCAAATATTTTTACTTTTGATAATTACTCCCTGTTTTAATTAATTCTGTAAGGAATGGTTTATGTTTTTTAATACTAAACATACCGCAGCATTGTGCTTAGCGAGCTGTATGGCTTTTAGCTCATCAGCTATTGCAGACATCGTAATTTCAGGTACACAAGTAGTTTATAAAAGCGAACAAAAAAAGCTTCAATGTACGTTTGGAAAATAAAGGCAATAACCCATTGCTGGTTCAGAGTTGGTTAGATACTGGAGATGATAACGCTGAACCAGGCAGTATTACTGTCCCCTTTACCGCTACGCCGCCAGTATCACGTATTGATGCTAAACGTGGCCAAACAATCAAACTGATGTACACCGCCAGCAGTGCTCTGCCAAAAGACAGAGAAAGTGTGTTCTGGTTTAACGTACTGGAAGTACCTCCAAAACCAGATGCAGCAAAAGCATCAAATCAAAGCCTGCTACAACTGGCATTTCGCACACGTATAAAGCTGTTCTATCGCCCGGAAGGATTGAGTGGAATGCCATCTGATGCACCATTGGCTCTGAAGTGGTCCTGGGCAACATCTGAAGGCAAAGCAGCATTACGCGTTGATAACCCTACGCCCTACTATGTCTCTTTTAGCAGTGGTGATTTAGAAGCCAATGGCAAACGCTATCCCCTGGATATGACAATGATTGCGCCGTTCAGTAACGACGTCATCAAGGTAAATGGGATGAGTGGCAGAACAAGCTCTGCAAAAGTGCATTTTTTCGCCATTAATGATTTTGGTGGATCTATTGAAGGCAACGCCAACCTTTAATCTGGCAAGGATATAACACAGCAGGAAGCAGAACGTGACTATTAAATCCACTAATCATCTTACCCACATCGCCACGTTTTGCGCTCTGCTGTATAGCAATAGTGCTTTATGCGCTGAACTCGTCGAATATGACCATACATTTCTGATGGGAAACGATGCTTCAAATATCGACCTTAGTCGGTATACAGAAGGTAACCCGACACTACCAGGCATTTACGATGTCAGTGTGTATATTAACGATCAACCCATCATGAGCCAAAGCATTGCTTTTACTGTTATTGAAGGTAAAAAGAACGCTCAGGCCTGCATTACGCAGAAAAATTTATTGCAATTTCATATCAGTTCACCAGACAAGAATAGCGGAAAAGCCATTTTGCTTAAGCGAGACGACGATCTTGGTGATTGCCTCAATCTGGCTGAAATGATCTCTCAATCATCCATTCGTTACGATGTTAACGATCAACGCCTGGATATCGACGTCCCCCAGGCATGGATTATGAAGAATTATCAAAACTATGTTGATCCCTCTTTGTGGGAAAATGGCATTAATGCAGCCATGCTTTCCTACAACCTCAACGGATATCACAGTGAAAGTCCAGGCAGAACAAATGACAGTATCTACGCGGCATTCAACGGTGGGATAAACTTAGGTGCCTGGCGGTTACGTGCCTCGGGTAACTACAACTGGATGACCAATGTCCATAGCGATTACGATTTTCAGAATCGCTATTTACAACGCGATCTTGCGTCACTACGTTCACAACTGGTTATTGGTGAATCTTACACGACCGGCGAGACCTTCGATTCAGTCAGCATTCGCGGTATTCGCTTATACAGTGACAGTCGAATGCTGCCTCCGGTATTAGCCAGTTTTGCGCCAATCATTCATGGCGTAGCGAATACCAATGCCAAAGTAACCGTTATGCAAAATGGTTATAAAATCTATGAAACGACGGTGCCGCCAGGGGCCTTTGCCATTGACGATCTTAGCCCGTCAGGTTATGGCAGCGATCTCATTGTGACTATCGAAGAAGCTGATGGCACAAAACGGACGTTCTCCCAGCCATTTTCATCTGTTGTGCAAATGCTGCGCCCTGGCGTTGGTCGCTGGGATATTAGCGCCGGTCAGGTTTTAAAAGACAGTATCCAGGATGAGCCTAATTTATTTCAAGCCAGCTACTACTATGGTTTGAATAACTACCTGACAGGATATACCGGTATTCAGCTAACTGATAATAACTATACCGCCGGATTGCTGGGGCTTGGTATGAATACCCCCGTGGGGGCTTTTTCTGTCGATGTTACTCACTCAAATGTCAGCATTCCGGACGATAAAACCTATCAAGGACAAAGCTACCGTATTTCCTGGAACAAGTTATTTGAAAATACCAGTACATCATTAAATATCGCGGCCTATCGCTACTCCACCCAGCATTATCTGGGCCTCAATGATGCGCTGACGCTGATTGATGAAGTAGAACATCCTGAGCAAGATCTTGAGCCTAAATCCATGCGCAATTACTCGCGCATGAAAAATCAGGTCACGGTCAGTATCAACCAACCGCTGAAATTTGAGAAAAAGGATTACGGTTCATTTTATCTCTCGGGAAGCTGGTCAGATTACTGGGCCTCCGGGCAAAACAGTACTAATTACTCTATTGGTTATAGCAATAGTGCGTCCTGGGGCAGTTACAGTATCAGTGCTCAACGTTCGTTGAATGAAGATGGTCAAACCGACGATAGCATTTATCTCAGCTTCACGATTCCAATAGAAAATTTACTGGATACGGATCACCGCAGCTCCGGCTTCCAGAGTATTGATACACAATTAAACAGCGACTTTAAGGGTAATAACCAACTCAATATCAGCAGTAGTGGTTACAGCGATACCAATCGCATCAGCTACAGCGTAAACACGGGTTATATGATGAATAAATCCAGTGATGATTTGAGTTATATCGGCGGTCATGCCAGTTATGAATCGCCGTGGGGAACGCTGTCAGGTTCAGCCTCAGCAAGCAGTGATAATAGTCGCCAATTCTCACTCAATACTGATGGTGGATTTGTGTTACATAGCGGCGGACTGACGTTCAGTAATGACAGTTTTAGTGATTCCGACACTCTGGCTGTCATTCAGGCACCAGGAGCAAAAGGCGCTCGTATTAACTACGGAAACAGCACCGTAGACCGCTGGGGTTATGGTGTTACCAGCGCCCTTTCGCCATACCATGAAAACCGTATCGCACTGGACATTAACGATCTGGAAAACGATGTTGAACTGAAAAGCACCAGTACTGTCGCCGTCCCGCGCCAGGGAGCCGTCGTCTTTGCTGATTTTGAAACAGTTCAGGGACAATCGGCAATTATGAATATCGTGCGAAGCGATGGTAAAAATATCCCATTTGCAGCGGATATTTATGATGAACAAAACAATATCATCGGCAACGTAGGTCAGGGTGGTCAAGCCTTTGTTCGCGGTATCGAACAGGAAGGAAATATACGAATTACCTGGATTGAAGATGGCAAACCAGTCAGTTGTTTTGCTCATTACCAACAAAATACGACATCAGAAAAAATAGCACAATCTATTATTCTTAACGGGCTTCGTTGTCAGATACAGTAACCACAAGGGACTTCCAATGATAAAAATCACACCACATAAAATAACAATACTCATGGGGCTATTATTATCGCCTTCGGTATTTGCAACGGATGTTAATGTCGATTTTACCGCTACCGTGAAAGCAACAACCTGTAATATTACACTTACCGGAACCAATGTCACTGATAATGGAAATGATAAGTACACCTTAGTTATTCCCTCGATGGGAATGGATAAAATAGCCAATAAAACAGCACAATCTGAAGCCAACTTTAAATTGGTAGCCAATGGATGCAGCAGTGGAATTAGCTGGATTGATACAACCCTGACAGGAAATCAATCAGGAAGTTCACCCGCGCTAATTATCCCCCTGGCCAGTGATACAACCTCCACCACAAGCTATATCGGAATGGGATTTAAAAGGAAGGCGACTTCAGGCGATACATTTCTGAAACCCAATAGCACAGAATACATACGCTGGAGTGCATCAGAAATTAGCACCGATGGACTTGAGATAACTGTCGCACTGCGTGAAACAGGTGTAGGGAAAGGTGTTCCAGGCAAGTTTCGCGCACTGGCAACTTTTAACTTCAGCTATCAATAACAAGGATGACAATGATGATATTAAAAAAATTATGTTATGGATTATCGGGTAGTCTATTTCTGGCTTCATCACTGTTAACCATTTCCTCACATGCGGCCACTGACAGTATTGGCCTGACTGTTACTACTGACATAGAAATGGGTACCTGTACATCAATGTTGACTGATGATGGTACAGCTAAACTCTCTGCCATCAATTTCGGAGATGTATATATATCTGAAATTAATGCCGAAACTAAAATTAAAACCTTCAAATTGCAGTTCAAAGACTGTGCGGGGATTCCCGGGAAAACGGCCAAAATAAAATTGACTCCACGAGCGTTATGTGAAGGAAATTCTAATAATGGTCCTGGATTTGCTAACGCATCAACGGCAGCAGCAAAAGCAGCGGCGGTCGCCGTTGAGGTCTGGAGCACGTCTACACCAGGTAAGAACGGCGCTAAACAATTCAGTTGTGTCACCCCCGCAACAGAAGAAGTCAGTATTGCTAATGCGACAGGAAGTAATGTTGTCGATTACCCAATGAGTGCGGTGTTGGTGGTCGCAAAAGATAAAACCGTTACAGATGTCACCGCGGGTGATTTCACTGCCCCGGCAACATTCACCGTGACTTACAACTAACAGGCAGACTGATTCAGGAACTAAATATGCGTCCCACTCAACGTAATCTGATGAAAAAATCAATTCTGCTTCTGTCGTTGCTATTCAGCGCCACTTCCCCTGTGGTTGCAGGACAGGATGTTGACATTGTTGCAAATATAAAAAATAACACCTGCCAAAGTGGAATCAGCAACAACGGAAATATTGATTTAGGTGTCGTTGGCGTGGGCGATTTTACCGGAAATATTTCAGCCGAAAATTATCACCCCGGTGGAAAAGAGTTCACTATTACAGTACAGGACTGCACACTTCAGGGCACAGGGAATGTGTTAAATCAGTTACATATTGATTTTCGCGCACTCAGTGGCGTAATGGCGACAGGTTCCAGTCAAATATTCGCTAATGAAGACAACGCCGGGGCTAAAAATGTTGGGGTAGTTATATTTTCTATTCAGGACCCGGCAAATACCTTCAACGTTCTCGGCGCCACTGGTCGCTCACGTTCAGTTTATCCTGTCATGTCATCAGCACTAAACAATTCATCCTGGAAATTTAGCACCCGAATGCAAAAAATCGATCCAGCGCTGAATGTCACCTCTGGCCCACTGATAAGCCATGTGTTAGTGGATATTTACTACGAATAACAGACAAAGTGCTGCAAGCATTATCTTGCAGCATGACAATGGAGTAAAAATGAAGATATTCTTCAGATACTTTCTTTTTTTAGCACTATGCTCTTGTTGTTATACAGCAAGCGCCGGCACCGATGATAACGTCGGCTATGTTGTTGGGAATAATTACGGTGTTGGGCCTGGAGACCAAAAATGGCGCGAAACAGGCCCCAATGGAGATGTTACCGTCACATTCCGGTATGGTTCAGGCACCAATAATTTAGTTTTTTATAAACCAACCCAACTTGGCCCAACCGGGGTGTCATTAAAATGGGAGCAGTTAGATTCCGCTTCAGGTGGCGGCTTTCTTTACTGTAACAGAAGTGGTACTTCAAGCGGCACGCCAATGAGTATTAAACATAAAATGGTTGATTCCGGTAAAAGTTATGGTGGACATAAACTCCTTAAAACATCTGTCCCAGGCCTGTATTACACATTAGCAATATCAAACATTTGGTCAGCATATACATTTACTGACATTAACCCATCAGGCATATATATTGGAGACGCTACAGAACATTTTTTCACTGGCATGCCGAGAGTGAGCAAGTACTATATTGGTCTTGCGACAATGCGAATAATAAAAATAAATATTGGGCCGTTGGTGGCGTTGTGCAAACGCTCACGATTGAATTTTATACCGATACCGACTTTAACCCGACAACGAATCAACGGGTAACATTACTCAGAACAGATAATTATCTCTACTCATTCAAAGGAGAAGGTGTTGGCATTGGTATCAACGAACACAGCCATTATCTTAAAATCGACTTTGACCTGACAGATATCGTATTAACAAACCCTACCTGTTTTACTGCGGCGCTTAGTGGCCCATCGGTAAGTGGTTCAACGGTTAAAATGGGTGATTATAGCCCTGCACAAATAAGAAATGGCGCAACAGCGGTTCCTTTTGATATCACGCTACAGAACTGTATTCGTGTTCGCAATATAGAAACAAAACTCAAGTCAAACAAGGTGGGTAGTGTAAGCAAAGAACTTCTGGCTAACACACTCACAGGAAATGACGCAGCAAAAGGCGTTGGTGTACTGATTGAAGGTTTAAAAAACACTAAAAGTGCACAAATGGTACTGAAACCAAATGATGCAACGTCTATTTATAAAGATTATGAAACAGAAAATGACACTACTGGGGGGATTTTCCCGGATAATGGCAACGCTGGGACCTCTCAACCTCTTCATTTCCAGGCTACATTAAAACAAGACGGTAATATTGCTATAGAACCGGGGGATTTTAAAGCCACCAGCACTTTTCAGGTTACCTACCCCTGATAACACTATTGCACCGCCAGACAACGGCGGTGCGATACGGATAAATCATTGCCCCCACCAATGTGACTGATAAAATGCGAGACAGCACAACATCATTTATCAGGATACGCTATGAAACCAACCACGATTGCTTCATTGCAGAAATGCAAGCAGGACAAAAAACGTTTCGCAACCATCACCGCTTACGACTATAGCTTCGCAAAACTGTTTGCCGAAGAAGGACTTAACGTCATGCTGGTAGGCGACTCACTGGGCATGACGGTTCAGGGGCATGACTCCACGCTACCGGTTACCGTTGCCGATATCGCCTATCACACCGCCGCTGTGCGTCGCGGCGCGCCAAACTGCCTTCTGTTAGCAGACCTGCCATTTATGGCGTATGCCACGCCGGAACAAGCCTTTGAAAACGCCGCAACGGTAATGCGTGCCGGAGCCAACATGGTCAAAATTGAAGGCGGTGAGTGGCTGGTAGAAACCGTACAAATGCTGACCGAACGTGCCGTTCCAGTTTGTGGTCATTTAGGCCTAACCCCACAGTCAGTGAATATTTTCGGTGGCTACAAAGTCCAGGGGCGCGGCGATGAAGCGAGCGATCAACTGCTCAGCGATGCATTAGCCTTAGAAGCTGCTGGGGCACAACTGCTGGTACTGGAGTGCGTGCCGGTTGAGCTGGCAAAACGCATTACCGAAGCACTGGCAATCCCGGTTATCGGTATTGGCGCAGGCAACGTCACTGACGGGCAAATTCTCGTGATGCACGACGCGTTCGGCATTACCGGCGGTCATATTCCTAAATTCGCCAAAAATTTCCTCGCCGAAACGGGCGACATCCGCGCGGCTGTGCGGCAGTATATGGCTGAAGTGGAGTCCGGTGTTTACCCGGGCGAAGAACACAGTTTCCATTAAGGAGTGACGTTGTGTTAATTATCGAAACCCTGCCGCTGCTGCGTCAGCAAATTCGCCGCCTGCGTATGGAAGGTAAGCGCGTGGCGCTGGTGCCCACCATGGGTAACCTGCACGACGGCCATATGAAGCTGGTCGACGAAGCCAAAGCCCGCGCCGATGTGGTCGTCGTCAGTATTTTCGTTAACCCAATGCAGTTTGACCGCCCGGAAGATCTGGCACGTTATCCACGGACCTTGCAAGAGGACTGCGAAAAGCTGAACAAACGTAAAGTGGATTTAGTTTTCGCGCCTTCGGTAAAAGAGATCTACCCGAACGGTACTGAAACCCACACCTATGTTGATGTTCCCGGTCTTTCCACCATGCTGGAAGGTGCCAGCCGTCCGGGACATTTTCGCGGCGTTTCGACTATTGTCAGCAAGCTGTTCAACCTGGTCCAGCCAGATATCGCTTGCTTCGGTGAAAAAGATTTTCAGCAACTGGCGCTGATCCGCAAAATGGTTGCTGATATGGGCTTCGATATTGAGATTGTCGGCGTACCGATTATGCGTGCGAAAGACGGTCTGGCGCTGAGTTCCCGTAACGGTTATCTGACGGCGGAACAACGCAAAATTGCGCCCGGTCTGTACAAGGTTTTAAGTTCGATTGCCGACAAATTGCAGGCTGGCGAACGGGATCTCGATGAAATTATTGCTATTGCCGGGCAAGAACTGAATGAAAAAGGTTTCCGTTCCGATGATATTCAGATTCGTGATGCCGACACATTGCTGGAAGTCTCTGAAAACAGCAAACGCGCAGTGATTCTGGTAGCCGCCTGGCTTGGCGATGCTCGCCTGATCGACAACAAACTGGTCGAACTGGCGTAATGCTTAACTGGCGCTACGGCTGATGGCGCCAGTTATTCATTGCCACGTTATCTGTAGGCAATTATTCATAATGCAGACAACTTAGTTAATCATTTTATCAATCTCAGCAAGAGGTAAATTTGCCATCTCTGCAACGTCTTCCCGAGACATTCCTTTACTCAGAAGACGCAGGGCGAATTCCTGACTTACTTCCTGTCTTCCTTGCTGAATCCCCTTCTCAATTCCTATCTCTATTCCTTTCACCATTCCTTTCTCAATCCCCCGCTCAATCCCTTTCTCCATTCCTTTTTCAATCCCCTTCTCTTCAAACCACTGCGCCAGCGTCATCATAGACTCCCCTCCCGTTTCCCTGTCTCTCACCACACCATAAAACAAATCCGCTTGTTCAGTATGACCGCGTTGCAGCATATAGTTTTGCATGGCAACTAACTGACTTCCGCTAGTGTACCCTTCGTCAATCAGCGTGACCAGTTGCTCCAGCAATAACATTAAGTCGCGCTGGCGAATATGTTTTTGCAGCAGTTCGAGAATCGCAATCCGCCGATGTTGCATGATTTCGTCATCCGGTGTGATAGTGATATCCACCAGCGGGAAAGGACTGTTATAGACGCGTCGCGCCAGTTCCGGTGAGTAAAACATATCAAACCAGCACATTGATAGCGGATAAGGTGTGGCCTCGCCCTGATAAAACAGAATTGGCACCACCAGCGGCAGCTTATCGTGGTCAGCCTCCAGATGCCGGTGCATGGCAGCAATAGAATAACGCATCATGCGAAAGGCCATTTTCTTATCCGGCTTGCTTTGATGTTCAATCACAACATGCAAATAACCGGGGTTGCCCTGCATTTGCACGGAATAAAGCACGTCAGTGCTGTGCCCTTTCAGGCTTTCTTCAATAAAACTCCCCGACTCAAGATGCAGCGTGTCGAGGTCACACAGTTCGCGTAGCTCCGCTGGCAAATGGATATCCAGAAAGTCGCGAGCCGTTTCCGCATGCATTAAAAATTGTTTAAACACCGCATCATGCGGTGTGGTACTCGGTGCATCCATCTTCCCTGCCTTCCGTGTGGTCTTGCGTGAAGGCAGTATCCAGTCAAGGTGTGCCGTCGTCAGCCGCCTCTTTAGTGTTTACCGAGCAGCGTTCAGATAAATTTCAATTGGTTACAGGCGTTACATGGCACGCTTCGGCACGGTACGCAAACTGCTGATGCAAATGCCGTCAGATGAGTAGACACTAAACAAAAATCGGGCAATACTGCGTGAGAATTTCCTCAAAGCAGGCATCGCCTGCTTCGTTAACGACAGGGTAGAAAGGTAGAAGTTATGATTCGCACGATGCTGCAGGGCAAACTCCACCGCGTGAAAGTGACTCATGCGGACCTGCACTATGAAGGTTCTTGCGCCATTGATCAGGATTTTCTTGACGCAGCCGGTATTCTCGAAAACGAAGCCATTGATATCTGGAATGTCACCAACGGCAAGCGTTTCTCCACCTATGCCATCGCGGCAGAACGCGGTTCGAGAATTATTTCTGTTAACGGTGCGGCGGCCCACTGCGCCAGCGTCGGCGATATTGTCATCATCGCCAGCTTCGTTACCATGCCAGATGAAGAAGCTCGCACCTGGCGACCCAACGTCGCCTATTTTGAAGGCGACAACGAAATGAAACGTACCGCGAAAGCGATTCCGGTACAGGTTGCCTGATTGTTATCCCTGCGGCTGGTTACTCACCAGCCGCGACATCGTCTCCAGCGAATCCGTTCTTAAGATATAAAGTCGTTTTAGTAACAACGGATTATCCCCCGGTTTTACTTTGCCTTTCATGGTCGTCACCGCCAGGTGAAATCCGGCTTCTTTTGCTGCCTTCACGGCTTTGTCATTAAATCCGCCAAATGGATAAGAAAGATACAAAACATGTGGATTAAATTGCGCCAGAGCGCGGCGTGAACGTGCAAAATCAAACAGAATATTGTGCTCACTACGGCTCAGCAATATAGGCCGCCGATAACCATCTATCCGATGCAAAAAATGAGTATGTGACTGGAAATCAAATACATCGCGAATTTCGTTAAGTTCAGAAACGCTCATAAATTGCAGCGATTTTGGGTTCCATTTCTGCGGGTGACGTTTGATGCGCGAGGTAACAATAAACGCCGTCGCCTTCATACCATATTGTTTCAACACAGGATACGCATAGCGGCTCACCGATTTGAGGCCATCATCAAAGGTAATTACCACCGCTCGTGCAGGGAGATTGATCTTATTCTTCACGTAACCTTCCAGCTGCGCCATGCTCAGTGTCGCGTATCCCCTGTCGCGCAGCCAGGCCATCTGGTTATTGAAAGCGCGTACCGAGGTGGTCGTCGAAGTATGGCGAAAACGGGTGTTTTCTTCGTCGCGCAAAATATGGTGATAGGTTAGCACCGGCAAGCCATTATCGGGTTGGGCATCCAGCGCGCTGATATAGGTCAGTCGATCGCCAATACGGATCTGATACCAGGTTTGATTTAACCTGTCTTTCAGTTTATGCAAAATCGGGTAGCGCAAATTGTCCGCCAGTACTCCAAATGGCGCACTGCCCACACTCGGCGCGTTATAAACCGGCGTATCTTTCCAGGTTATTAAGTTCTGATTACTCAGCGGCTTGTTGAGGTCACCCAATCCATCTTCAACTTTTTGTCGCCCCTGAACCGGCTCGAGATGGCCTTTATCGATAAACCCTTTACCAAAGCCAAAATTAAATACGTAATAACTTGCGGCAGTGGGCTCCACGGCAATGATTTGCCCGGCCCGAATATTCCCTACCGTCACCATTTTGTCGCCAATTTGCGCCCAGACCGCGGCATTTTCGATGGTTTGCATATAACGGGCAGGTAATGTGGCACTGACGCTTGCGGTAAACAGCATCAGCAGGAGAATAACAGCTTGTTTGTACATGAAAAAATAACCGAGGGTGAAACAACGCTTTTATTGTAGCAAAAGCGTCATCAGAATCGCGGGTTAATACTCATACAAATTATGTTTGAGGACGAAAGGCGGATTTTTTTGTTGTTGGTGCCAAAGACTACTCACCTCCGGCGCACCCAGTTCGACAATACGCTCGCGAAACGCTGAACTGGTCATGGTTTCACGGCAAGCCATCATCTGTTCAATTAACGGTAACGTGACACCAGAAATCACTTCGCAACGAGAGTGTTTGTGGCTTAATAATGAAGCCACGCGGTACGGTGGCGCTCCGGCTATATCGGTTAAAAAGATAACGCCCTCACCAGAGTCCGTTTCATGCAAGGCATCGCACATCATGCGGCTGAGCATATTAGAGCTTAATCCGCGCCAGAAATTCACGGCCCGGCACTGAAGAAGTGCCCCATGTTTTTTCTCCAGCGCATCCAGTAGCTCTTGCGCCCGGTCATCGTGACAGGTAATTACCCAACCTAACATCGCCTTCCTCCTTAGCCGAAAATCAGTCTACCCTGACCATTGTTGATAAAGGGTGATAGCCGTCAAAACTCCTCTCCCCCAAATCCAGAGGAGAGGAAATAGCCTTAGCTACGCAAACCACGTCCACGTTGGATCAGCGACCAACAGATCAAATAAAACGCCACAATAAAGACCACCAGTACGCCAAAGGTAGTGACCAGCGGAACATCATTGATACCGAGGAAGCCGTAGCGGAAACCACTGATCATATAAACGATTGGGTTCAGGTGCGACAGCCCTTGCCAGAACGGCGGCAACAAAGTCAGGGAGTAAAACACCCCGCCCAAATACGTGAGTGGCGTTAACACAAAGGTTGGCACCAGGCTGATGTCATCGAACGTTTTGGCAAACACGCCGTTCAGCAAACCCGCAAGGGAGAATAGCACCGCAGTGAGCACCAGGGTTAAGGCAACGAATACCCACGAATGCACCTGAAACGGCACAAAAAACAGTGAAATTGCCGTCACCAAAATACCAACAAACAGACCACGCGCCACGCCACCACCGACATATCCGGCAATAATGACATGAGTCGGAACCGGCGCTACCAGCAGCTCTTCAATATTACGCTGGAACTTGGCACCAAAAAATGATGACGCGACGTTAGCGTAGGCGTTGGTGATCACCGACATCATGATCAGCCCCGGTACGATGAACTGCATGTAGCTGAAGCCATGCATATCGCCAATACGCGAACCAATCAGGTTACCGAAGATAATAAAGTAAAGGGTCATGGTGATGACTGGCGGCACCAGCGTCTGCACCCAGATACGCATAAAGCGATGGATCTCTTTCGCCCAGATGCTTTTTAGCGCCACCCAGTAAAGATGCATCATGTGCGATCTCCTTGTTTTTCATTAACCAGTGAAACAAACAGCTCTTCCAGACGGTTAGCTTTGTTACGCATACTTAATACCTGAATGCCCTGCTCACTTAACTGCGTAAATACGCTGTTGATGCCCTGCTCACGCAGCACTTCAACTTCCAGCGTGGCGGTATCTACCAGTCGATACTGATAGCCATCGAGCTTCGGTAACGGACTTTTCGGTGCGAGATCGAGAATAAAGGTTTCTGATTTCAGCTTCGCCAGCAGCGCCTTCATCGAAGTATTTTCCACCAACTCACCGTGTTGAATAATGCCGATATTGCGGCACAGCATTTCTGCTTCTTCCAGGTAGTGTGTGGTGAGAATGATGGTGGTGCCTTTGTCGTTTAAATCCTTCAAAAAGCCCCACATTGAGCGGCGAAGTTCAATATCCACGCCTGCGGTCGGTTCGTCGAGAATCAGTAGTTTAGGTTCATGCATTAACGCACGGGCAATCATTAAACGGCGCTTCATCCCGCCAGATAACATACGCGCACGTTCGTTGCGTTTTCCCCATAGATCGAGTTGTTTAAGATACTTTTCGCTGCGAATGTACGCTTCTTTGCGCTCCACACCGTAGTACCCTGCCTGATTCACCACAATTTGCTGCACGGTTTCAAACGGGTTGAAGTTAAATTCCTGTGGCACCAGACCCAACTGACGTTTAGCGTTTACGACATCTTTCTCGAGATCGTAACCAAATACGCTGACCCGCCCGGAGGTTTTATTTACCAGAGAGCTGATAATACCGATAGTGGTCGATTTTCCGGCCCCGTTCGGCCCGAGAAGCGCATAAAAATCACCCGCTTCGACCTGCAAATCGATTCCACGAAGCGCCTGAACGCCGCCTGGATAGGTTTTTTTAAGCTGTTGAAGTTCCAGTGCAATGGTCATAAATTTTTACTTACCTTACGTTCTTACACTTTATCTGTGGTTTAAATCGTCCCGGAGTTGCCCTATATTAGCCAAACGTAATTATTTGGTTACAGGTCGTTAACCTCCATGAAAGACATAGATACACTCATCAGCAACAATGCACTATGGTCAAAAATGCTGGTGGAAGAGGATCCCGGGTTTTTTGAGAAACTGGCACAAGCGCAAAAACCGCGCTTTCTATGGATTGGATGTTCCGACAGTCGCGTTCCTGCAGAACGTTTAACCGGTCTTGAGCCGGGCGAACTCTTTGTTCACCGTAATGTTGCTAACCTGGTCATTCACACCGACCTGAACTGCCTTTCCGTGGTTCAGTATGCAGTGGATGTACTCGAAGTTGAACACATTATTATCTGTGGCCACTACGGTTGCGGCGGCGTACAAGCCGCAGTTGAAAACCCGGAACTGGGGCTTATCAACAACTGGCTGCTGCATATCCGCGATATCTGGTTCAAACATAGCTCATTGCTCGGCGAAATGCCGCAAGAGCGCCGTCTGGATACCTTGTGTGAACTGAACGTCATGGAACAGGTGTATAACCTGGGCCACTCCACCATTATGCAATCAGCGTGGAAACGCGGGCAGAAAGTTACCATTCACGGCTGGGCCTACGGCATTCACGACGGCTTGCTGCGTGATCTGGATGTTACCGCCACCAACCGCGAAACCCTTGAGCAACGTTACCGTCACGGGATCTCCAACCTCAAGCTGAAGCACATCAATCACAAATAAATTCGCCATGCCGGATGCAACACATCCGGCAACTTCACACTTACTCGTCCAGCAGAATCACTTTGCCGATATACGGCAGATGACGGTAACGCTGTGCGTAATCAATGCCGTAACCCACCACAAACTCATCCGGGATCGAGAAACCGATAAATTCTACCGGGACGTTCACTTCACGACGGGACGGTTTATCCAGCAGCGTACAAATCGCCAACGACTTCGGTTCGCGCAGGCTTAAGATCTCACGCACTTTCGACAGTGTATTCCCCGAGTCGATGATATCTTCAACAATCAGCACGTCCTTGCCACGGATATCTTCATCCAGGTCTTTGAGGATTTTCACATCACGGGTGGTGGACATGCCGCTACCGTAGCTGGAGGCGGTCATAAAGTCGACTTCATGAGATACCTGAACTTCACGGCACAGGTCCGCCATAAACATAAATGAGCCACGCAGCAGACCCACCAGCACCATATCGCTGCCGCTGTCTTTGTAACGCTCAGTAATCTGACGACCCAGTTCGGCGATACGCGCTTTAATCTCCGCTTCGGGGATCATTACTTCTACAGTATGTTTCATATCTATAACCATATGATTTAAAAACAAATCACTTCGCACGGGCAGGTTTCAGCACCGCAACAAAGCGCAAGACACGCAGTATACCAGTAAAACTATTCATTCGCGGAATCTGTTAATAAAGCTCGAATTGTGATGACGATCACATATGTTAAAACCTATAATTAATTGCTACTAAAATATTAATGAATTGAAATGGTGTCTCTTTATGGCAATTAACAATACCGGCTCGCGGCGATTACTCGTCACGCTAACAGCCCTTTTTGCAGCGCTTTGCGGGCTGTATCTACTCATTGGCGGAGGCTGGCTGGTCGCGATTGGCGGCTCCTGGTACTACCCTATCGCTGGCCTTGTGATGCTCGGCGTCGCCTGGATGCTGTGGCGCAGTAAACGCGCCGCGCTTTGGCTGTACGCAGCCCTGCTGCTCGGCACTATGATTTGGGGCGTCTGGGAAGTTGGTTTCGACTTCTGGGCGCTGACTCCGCGCAGCGACATTCTGGTCTTCTTCGGTATCTGGCTGATCCTGCCGTTTGTCTGGCGTCGCCTGGTCATTCCTGCCAGCGGCGCAGTTGCCGCACTGGTGGTGGCGCTGTTGATTAGCGGTGGTATCCTGACCTGGGCCGGATTTAACGATCCGCAGGAAATCAGCGGCACCTTAAGCGCCGATACCACGCCAGCAGAAGCCATCTCCCCCGTTGCCGATCAGGACTGGCCTGCCTATGGTCGCAATCAGGAAGGTCAACGCTTTTCACCTCTGAAACAAATTAACGCTGATAACGTCCACAAGCTGAAAGAAGCCTGGGTGTTCCGTACTGGCGATGTGAAGCAGCCGAACGATCCGGGCGAAATCACCAATGAAGTGACGCCAATTAAAGTGGGCGACACCCTTTACCTGTGTACCGCGCACCAACGTCTGTTTGCGCTGGATGCCGCCAGCGGCAAAGAGAAATGGCATTACGATCCTGAGCTGAAAACCAACGAGTCCTTCCAGCATGTAACCTGCCGTGGCGTCTCTTATCATGAAGCCAAAGCAGAAACTGCCTCGCCGGAAGTGATGGCGGATTGCCCGCGTCGTATCATTCTTCCGGTCAATGATGGTCGTCTGATTGCAATTAACGCTGAAAACGGCAAGCTGTGCGAAACCTTCGCCAATAAAGGCGTGCTCAATCTGCAAAGCAATATGCCGGACACCAAACCGGGTCTGTATGAACCGACTTCGCCGCCGATTATCACCGATAAAACCATCGTGATGGCCGGTTCAGTCACCGACAACTTCTCAACCCGCGAAACGTCTGGCGTGATCCGTGGTTTTGATGTCAACACCGGGGAGCTGCTGTGGGCTTTTGATCCGGGCGCGAAAGATCCGAATGCGATCCCGTCTGACGAACACACCTTTACCTTTAACTCACCAAACTCGTGGGCACCAGCGGCCTATGACGCGAAGCTGGATCTGGTCTACCTGCCTATGGGCGTAACCACCCCGGATATCTGGGGCGGCAACCGTACGCCTGAACAAGAGCGCTATGCCAGCTCCATCGTGGCGCTGAACGCGACGACCGGTAAACTGGCGTGGAGCTACCAGACCGTTCACCACGACCTGTGGGATATGGATCTTCCGGCACAGCCGACGCTGGCGGACATCACCGTTAATGGTCAGAAAGTGCCGGTTATTTACGCTCCGGCGAAAACCGGCAACATTTTTGTGCTCGATCGTCGCAATGGTGAACTGGTGGTTCCTGCCCCGGAAAAACCGGTTCCCCAAGGTGCTGCTAAAGGCGATTACGTGACCCCTACTCAACCCTTCTCGGAACTGAGCTTCCGTCCGACGAAAGATTTGAGCGGTGCGGATATGTGGGGCGCCACCATGTTTGACCAGTTGGTGTGCCGCGTGATGTTCCACCAGATGCGCTATGAAGGCATTTTTACGCCGCCATCTGAACAGGGTACACTGGTCTTCCCGGGTAACCTGGGGATGTTCGAATGGGGCGGGATTTCCGTTGATCCGAATCGTGAAGTGGCGATTGCCAACCCAATGGCACTGCCGTTTGTTTCGAAACTGATCCCACGCGGTCCTGGTAACCCGATGGAACAGCCGAAAGATGCCAAAGGCACGGGTACGGAATCCGGCATCCAGCCGCAGTACGGTGTACCGTATGGCGTCACGCTCAACCCGTTCCTCTCACCGTTTGGTCTGCCATGCAAACAGCCAGCATGGGGCTATATCTCGGCATTGGATCTGAAAACCAATGAAGTGGTGTGGAAGAAACGTATTGGTACGCCGCAGGACAGTATGCCATTCCCGATGCCTGTACCGGTGCCGTTCAATATGGGTATGCCGATGCTTGGCGGGCCAATCTCCACGGCGGGTAACGTGCTGTTTATCGCCGCTACGGCAGATAACTACCTGCGCGCTTACAACATGAGCAACGGTGAAAAACTGTGGCAGGGTCGTTTACCAGCGGGTGGTCAGGCTACGCCAATGACCTATGAAGTGAATGGCAAGCAGTATGTGGTGATCTCCGCAGGCGGTCACGGTTCATTTGGTACGAAGATGGGCGACTATATTGTGGCTTATGCGCTGCCGGATGATGTGAAGTAACCATAATGCCCGGAGAGATCCGGGCATATTTCCGAATACGGTCTTTTTATACCGTAAACCCTAACATCATCCCCGTATCTTCATGCTCCAGCAGATGGCAGTGCGCCATATAAGCATGTTCTTTCGGTGCCTCGTGATTAAACTTCACCAGCACTTCGCTGACATTACCTTCTACCTTAACGGTATCTTTCCAGCCTGCGCGATGCGTCGCTGGCGGTTTGCCATTTTCTGACAAGATACGGAACTGCGTACCGTGGATATGGAACGGATGCAGCATCATGTCGCCCACGCCAGAGATAACCCAACGTTCGTACTGCCCTTTCGCCGCCGCAAACATCGGCTTGTTCATATCAAACGCCTGACCGTTGATTTTGTTGGCATGGTGGAAATCGAACTTCCCGCTGTGGTTCATATGATTCATATTGCCGTGCCCCATATGGCCCATCATCTGGCTGTGATCCATCCCGGCCATTGCCTGATCGCCATATTTCTCCATCAGCATCTGCATCCCCATCATATCGAGCATTGGGTCCATAGAAAGTTGCAGCTTGCGTACCGTCAGCCCTTCCAGCGAAGGTAACGCAGGCAGGCTACTTAATGTGTCTGGCAAAGCACCAGAGGCACTAATGGCAATCGGCTGAATCCGCATTACCGGATGCGGCTTGTCAAACGGCGCAATCGCCATCCCCATCTGGCTGACCGGCAGCGTCACCAGGTCAAAGGGTTTGTTGTCGTTAACCTCCACCAGCACTTCAAAACGCTCGCCCATCAGCACTGGCAGCTCGTTCACCTTCACCGGTTCAGGTAGCAGACCGCCGTCGCTGGCAATCACATAAAGCGGGCGATTGTCGCTGGTGGCGAAATTGAGCGAGCGGGCATTACAGCCATTGAGCAAACGCAGGCGCAGCCAGCCACGCGGGGCAGCGTGTTGCGGGTAGATTGCACCGTTGGTCAGCAACGTATCGCCAAACCAACCCACTGCGGCGGTCATCACATCCAGTTGATAATCAATCTGCCCGTCTGCGTTAAATTTTTTATCCTGAACAATCACCGGGACATCATCAATACCCCACTGTTTTGGCAGCATTAATTTCAGGATCTCGTCATCTTCAATCACCACCAAACCAGCCAGCCCCATCGCCACCTGACGTCCGGTCTTGCCATGTTGATGTGGATGGAACCAGCAGGTAGCGGCAGGTTGATCAACGTTCAACGTCACCGAGCGCTTGCCACCTGGCGGAATAATTCCCTGCGGGCCGCCGTCCACTTCACCCGGTACTTCCAGCCCATGCCAGTGCAACGTCGTCTCTTCCGTCAGTTGGTTGTAGATATCAACCGTTACCGCTTTGCCGCGCTGTAATTTCACCGCCGGCCCCAGCAGATTGCCGTTATAGCCCCAGGTAGTTGCGGTTTTCCCGCCAAAGGTGGACTGGCCTGCGCTAATAGTTAACTGAATGCGATTACGGGCATCGGTCGTGAGCAAATCAGGGATTGGTAACGTTGGGCGTTCCGCCGCAAATACTGCGCGGCTCCACAGCGGCAAGGCTGAAGCCACACCCAGCGCGACGGAATATTTCAAGAAATCACGACGTTGCATAGTTATTTCCTTATTCTTAAGCAGGCGAAACAAAATCAAACGTTGAGCATAGTCCTTCCCCTTACGGGAAGGTCAAGCCGCAGACACAATTTAATCGACAATAATGGTCGTCGCCTCGCTCGCAGTGTGCTAACGTTTATCTTCTTTAAGCCCCTGGTAGAAGCAATGAAGACGTTTTTCAGAACAGTGTTATTCGGCAGCCTGATGGCCGTTTGCGCAAACAGTTACGCGCTCAGCGAGTCTGAAGCCGAAGATATGGCCGATTTAACGGCAGTTTTTGTTTTTCTGAAGAACGATTGTGGTTACCAGAACTTACCTAACGGGCAAATTCGTCGCGCGCTGGTCTTTTTCGCCCAGCAAAACCAGTGGGATCTCAGTAATTACGACACCTTCGACATGAAATCCCTCGGTGAAGACAGCTACCGCGATCTCAGTGGCATTGGCATTCCCGTCGCTAAAAAGTGCAAAGCCCTGGCTCGCGACTCCTTAAGCCTGCTTGCCTACGTCAAATAATCCCTGATACCTTTTTGTAGAAATATTGACCGTGCATCCGCGGTCAATGTTAGCTATTATGTTGCGCCATTTTTTTTACGGGTGTTAACAAAGGAGGTATCAACCCATGGCCGAAAAAAAACAGTGGCATGAAACGCTACACGACCAGTTTGGGCAGTACTTTGCGGTAGATAACGTTCTGTATCATGAAAAGACCGATCACCAGGATCTGATCATTTTTGAGAACGCTGCATTTGGTCGCGTAATGGCGCTGGATGGCGTAGTACAAACCACCGAGCGCGACGAGTTTATCTATCATGAGATGATGACCCATGTTCCGCTACTGGCCCACGGTCACGCGAAACATGTGCTGATTATCGGCGGCGGCGACGGTGCCATGCTGCGTGAAGTAACCCGACATAAAAACGTTGAGTCAATCACGATGGTGGAAATCGATGCGGGTGTCGTATCGTTCTGCCGTCAGTATCTTCCCAACCATAACGCCGGTAGTTACGACGATCCGCGCTTTAAACTGGTGATCGACGATGGTGTCAATTTCGTTAATCAAACCAGCCAGACCTTTGATGTCATTATCTCCGACTGCACCGATCCTATCGGCCCCGGCGAAAGTCTGTTTACTTCTGCATTTTATGAAGGCTGCAAACGTTGCCTGAATCCTGGCGGTATCTTCGTCGCACAAAACGGCGTCTGCTTTTTACAGCAGGAAGAGGCCATCGACAGCCATCGCAAACTCAGCCATTACTTCAGCGATGTTGGCTTTTATCAGGCGGCGATCCCGACCTATTACGGCGGCATCATGACCTTTGCATGGGCGACAGATAACGACGCCGTACGCCATCTCTCAACCGAAATTATTCAGGCGCGTTTTCTCGCTTCTGGCCTGAAATGCCGTTATTACAATCCGGCAGTCCATACGGCAGCTTTTGCCTTACCCCAGTATCTGCAAGATGCACTGGCTTCACAGCCGTCCTAAGGAGAAGATAAGAAATTGAAAAAACTGAAACTGCATGGCTTTAATAATCTGACCAAAAGTCTGAGTTTTTGTATTTACGATATCTGCTACGCCAAAACTACCGAAGAGCGCGACGGTTATATTGCTTATATCGATGAACTCTATAATGCCAACCGTCTGACCGAAATCCTGTCAGAAACCTGTTCCATTATCGGGGCCAATATTCTTAACATCGCCCGCCAGGATTACGAGCCACAAGGTGCCAGCGTCACTATTCTGGTGAGTGAAGAACCGGTCGACCCGAAACTTATCGACAAAACAGAACACCCCGGCCCACTGCCAGAAACGGTCGTTGCCCATCTCGATAAAAGTCATATTTGCGTACATACCTACCCGGAAAGTCATCCTGAAGGCGGTTTATGTACCTTCCGCGCCGATATTGAAGTCTCTACCTGCGGCGTGATTTCTCCGCTGAAGGCGCTGAATTACCTGATCCACCAGCTTGAGTCCGATATTGTGACTATTGATTATCGCGTGCGCGGTTTTACCCGCGACATTAACGGTATGAAGCACTTTATCGACCATGAGATTAATTCGATTCAGAACTTTATGTCCGAAGATATGAAGGCGCTGTATGACATGGTGGATGTAAACGTCTATCAGGAGAATATCTTCCATACCAAGATGTTGCTTAAAGAGTTCGACCTTAAGCACTACATGTTCCACACCAAACCGGAAGATTTAACCGACAGCGAGCGCCAGGAAATTACCGCTGCGCTGTGGAAAGAAATGCGCGAGATTTATTACGGGCGCAATATGCCCGCTGTTTAACGTCTCAGGCGGAGCACGGAGGCTCCGCCTGATTTACTTACTTCTGCTGCACGAAATTACGGTAAGCCGCCACCACCTGAAGAAAATCCTCAACGCCGCACAGCGACAAGCTCTCTTCATCGTAGTAGTTCATCCCCTCTTCCATTTCATCGCCAGCGAATTCCAGTTGATTGGCGCGAACCATCACCTCTTCACCGTCCATCCACAGCGTGTATTCATGCCCTGCCCGCTGCCAGGATCGTTCGCTGCCTTTGAGCGTGCGCGCTGCGTCTTCCACTTCATCAAGCAAGGCCAGGTTTTCTTTCACCTCTTCATTAAACCAGTGCCCGACCACTTCATGCCCCATGGACATGCGCACCTTTACCACTCCGGTAATATCGCGCAGAAATTCGTAATCCATAGTGTGTTCCTCTGCTCCCGGCAATGCGCCGAAATCGCATTGCGCCATTGATGTAATTATCGCAGCCTTACCGGAGAAAAACAGCGGAACGGCGATGGTTTAGAAATAAAAAATGCCCGGGAATCTCATTCACCGGGCATTGTGTCGTTTATGCGCAGCGCGTGCGCTTACTTATTAAACCGCAGTCTGGAAAATCACCCCGTCCGCTTTTTCGGTGTACTGAGAAAGCTGGTCGAAGTTCAGATAACGGTAAGTATCAACGGCTGTTTTATCTACCTGCGCCACGTAGGTCTGGTACTCTTCCGGCGTCGGCAGTTTGCCAATCAGCGCCGCAACAGCAGCCAGTTCCGCAGAAGCCAGGAAGACATTCGCGCCAGTACCCAAACGGTTCGGGAAGTTACGGGTAGAGGTGGAAACCACCGTCGCACCGTCTGCTACACGCGCCTGGTTACCCATACACAGGGAACAGCCAGGGATCTCGATACGAGCACCACTCTTACCGAAGACGCTGTAGTAGCCTTCTTCGGTCAGCTGCGCAGCGTCCATACGCGTTGGCGGTGCCACCCACAGGCGGGTCGGCAACTGGCCTTTATGCGCATCCAGCAGTTTACCCGCAGCACGGAAGTGACCGATGTTGGTCATGCAGGAACCGATAAACACTTCGTCGATCTTCTCACCCTGTACCGCAGACAGCGGACGTGCGTCATCCGGATCGTTCGGAGCACACAGGATTGGCTCTTTAATATCCGCCAGATCGATGTCGATCACTGCCGCGTATTCCGCATCTGCATCGGCTTCCAGCAGCTCAGGATTCGCCAGCCATTTTTCCATGCCCTGAATACGACGTTCCAGGGTACGACGATCGCCGTAACCTTCCGCGATCATCCACTTCAGCAGGACGATGTTGGAGTTCAGGTATTCGATGATCGGTTCTTTGTTCAGCTTGATAGTACAACCAGCGGCAGAACGCTCGGCGGACGCATCGGTTAGCTCAAAGGCCTGCTCAACTTTCAGATCCGGCAGACCTTCAATTTCCAGAATGCGACCAGAGAAGATGTTTTTCTTGCCTTTCTTCTCAACGGTCAGCAGACCTTGTTTGATCGCATACAGCGGAATGGCGTGTACCAGATCGCGCAGGGTGATGCCCGGCTGCATTTTGCCTTTGAAGCGCACCAGAACGGATTCCGGCATATCCAGCGGCATTACGCCTGTTGCGGCTGCAAATGCCACCAGACCAGAACCCGCCGGGAAAGAGATACCGATCGGGAAACGGGTATGGGAGTCACCGCCCGTACCCACGGTGTCCGGCAGCAGCATACGGTTCAGCCAGGAGTGGATTACGCCGTCACCCGGACGCAGCGACACACCGCCACGGTTCATAATGAAGTCCGGCAGCGTGTGGTGCGTATTCACGTCAACCGGTTTCGGATATGCCGCTGTGTGGCAGAAAGACTGCATCACCAGGTCAGCCGAGAAGCCCAGGCACGCCAGGTCTTTCAGTTCATCACGGGTCATCGGGCCGGTGGTGTCCTGGGAACCTACAGAAGTCATTTTCGGTTCACAGTACGCGCCCGGACGAATGCCTTTCACGCCGCAGGCACGACCGACCATTTTCTGCGCCAGCGAGAAGCCGCGATCGCTCTCAGCGACATCTTTCGCCTGACGGAACACATCGCTCTGCGGCAGGCCGAGTGCTTCACGCGCTTTGGTGGTCAGGCCACGCCCGATAATCAGCGGAATACGACCGCCAGCACGCACTTCATCAATCAGCACGTCGGTTTTCAGTTCGAAGGTTGCCAGCAGTTCGCCGGTTTCGTGGTTACGCACTTCACCTTTGTACGGGTAAACGTCAATCACGTCGCCCATGTTCAGGTTAGAGACGTCGACTTCAATTGGCAGTGCACCCGCGTCTTCCATCGTGTTAAAGAAGATTGGTGCAATTTTACCGCCGAGGCACAAACCACCGCCGCGTTTGTTCGGCACATGTGGAATATCATCGCCCATAAACCACAGCACGGAGTTAGTCGCAGATTTACGCGATGAACCCGTACCCACAACGTCACCGACGTACGCCAGCGGGAAACCTTTCTGTTGCAGAGCTTCAATCTGTTTGATCGGGCCAACAACACCCGGCTGATCTGGCTCAATACCTTCACGGGCGTTTTTCAGCATCGCCAGCGCGTGCAGTGGGATATCCGGGCGCGACCACGCATCCGGTGCCGGAGAAAGGTCATCGGTGTTGGTTTCGCCAGTGACTTTGAAGACGGTAACGGTCAGTTTTTCAGCCAGCGCCGGGCGATTCAGGAACCATTCGGCATCCGCCCAGGACTGCATTACCTGCTTCGCATATTCGTTGCCTGCTTTGGCTTTCTCTTCTACGTCATAGAAGTTATCGAACATCAGCAGCGTGTGAGAAAGTGCTTTGGCAGCGATCGGTGCCAGTTTGGCATCATCCAGCGCGTCGATCAGCGGATGAATGTTGTAACCACCCTGCATAGTGCCCAGCAGTTCAATGGCTTTTTCCGGAGTCAGCAGTGGGGATTTGGCTTCACCTTTGGCGACAGCAGCCAGGAAGCCTGCTTTGACATAGGCGGCTTCATCGACGCCGGGGGGAACACGGTTGGTTAACAGATCTAACAGGAATTCTTCTTCGCCCGCGGGCGGGTTTTTCAGCAGCTCTACAAGTGCGGCCATTTGGTTTGCATCCAGGGGTTTGGGCGCAATCCCCTCAGCGGCACGCTCAGCTACGTGCTTACGGTATTCTTCTAGCACGACGGTTCTCCTCGCTCTCATTGTCATAGTGCGGCAGGCGATTCTCTTCACGCTCCTGTGAGACAGCAGTTTGTAGGGTAAATGCCCAGTACCGCAACGGGCAGAATAGCAGGATTTTGACGATGTGTTAATCTGTTTACAAAAAAGCAACATAAAAAAGTGGCTGAATCGTTAAGGATAGTCTAGAGAATGTTTCCCTCCGTAAAAACTTCGTTAATTCGCATGGTGATAATCACCTTTCTCAACGAATCCCAAGATTAGTCAAAATTTAAACTACGGCCTCTTTATACTCGGATTCACAGCACCTGCGGGTGGCAGTTCGCCGACCATTGCGATTTCCTTGAGATCCGAATTATGAAAATGACTTTGCCGTTTAAACCCCATGTGCTGGCGCTAATTTGCAGTGCCGGGCTTTGTGCCGCCTCTGCCGGGCTATATATAAAAAGCCGCACAGTGGAAGCGCCTGTGGAAGCGCAATCGACACAACAGACTGCGCCTGACATCTCCGCAGTTACGCTTCCTGCAACGGTTTCCGCGCCTCCCGTAACGCCTGCCGTCGTCAAATCCGCATTCAGCACTGCTCAAATAGATCAATGGGTTGCACCTGTCGCGCTGTACCCCGACTCTCTGCTTTCGCAGGTGCTGATGGCATCAACCTATCCGACAAACGTTGCGCAAGCAGTACAATGGTCGCACGATAACCCACTTAAACAAGGCGATGCTGCTATTCAGGCGGTATCTGACCAGCCGTGGGACGCCAGCGTTAAATCACTGGTGGCCTTTCCACAATTGATGGCATTGATGGGCGAAAACCCGCAATGGGTGCAAAACCTGGGCGATGCTTTTCTGGCGCAGCCGCAAGACGTGATGGACTCGGTACAGCGATTGCGGCAACTGGCGCAACAAACCGGCTCGCTGAAGTCATCAACGGAACAAAAGATCATCACGACAACGAAAAAAGTCGTACCGGTAAATCAGCCCGCCAACGCCCCTGCCACACAATCAAATACCGTTTCTACGTCCAGCCCCGTCGTCGCAGAACCTGCACCGACCGTAATAGCCATTGAGCCAGCCAATCCGGATGTGGTTTATATTCCGAACTACAACCCAAACGTGGTTTACGGCAGTTGGGCCAATACCGCTTATCCGCCAGTTTATCTGCCGCCGCCAGCCGGAGAACCGTTTGTTGACAGCTTTGTGCGCGGATTCGGCTATAGCATGGGCGTTGCTACCACATACGCACTATTCAGCAGCATCGACTGGGACGACGATGATCATGACCATCATCATCATCATGACGATGATGATTATCATCACCACGATGGCGGTCATCGTGACGGTAATGACTGGCAACACAACGGCGACAACATCAATATCGACGTCAACAATTTCAACCGTATCACCGGTGAGCATCTTACTGATAAGAATATGGCATGGCGGCACAATCCAAACTACCGTAATGGTATGCCTTATCATGATCAGGATATGACAAAACGGTTTCACCAAACCGATGTTAAAGGCGGAATGAGCGCCACGCCGCTACCTGCTCCAACACGCGACAGCCAGCGTCAGGCGGCAGCAAGCCAGTTTCAGCAACGAACACACACCGCCCCCGTCATTACGCGAGATACCCAGCGTCAGGCTGCGGCACAGCGGTTTAATGAAGCGGAACACTATGGCAATTATGACGACTTCCGCGACTTCAGCCACCACCAACCACTGACCCAGCAGCAAAAGGACGCCGCTCGTCAGCGTATTCAGTCCGCGTCGCCTGAGCAGCGCCAGGCGGCCCGTGAGAAAATGCAGACTAGCCCGCAGAACCAGCAGCGAAGAGAGGCAGCGCGTCAGCGTATTCAGTCTGCATCACCTGAGCAGCGTCAGGTTTTTCGAGAGAAAGTTCAGGAGAGCCGCCCGCAGCGTCTAAACGACAGTAACCATACTGCCCGATTGAATAATGAGCAACGGTCAGCGGTACGCGAACGGTTGTCTGAGCGTGGAGCAAGGAGACTGGAAAGGTAAATTGCAGGCGTAAAAAAGCGGCGTTGTTAGCCGCTTAAGACTGATGACAAACATCGAATCGCCCGATGCGCAAGCTTATCGGGCCTACACAAGCCATGCAATATATTGAATTTGCATGATTTTGTAGGTCGGATAAGGCGTTTACGCCGCATCTGGCATCAACCACGAGCACTTTATCAACAATCTGAAGCGGCCAGAATAGCCGCTTCTTAATTTGCCGGATGTTCCGGCAAACGAAAAATTACTTCTTCTTCGCTTTCGGGTTCGGCAGGTCGGTAATGCTACCTTCGAACACTTCTGCCGCCAGGCCCACAGACTCGTGCAGAGTCGGGTGCGCATGGATGGTCAGTGCGATGTCTTCAGCGTCACAACCCATTTCGATTGCCAGGCCGATTTCACCCAGCAACTCGCCGCCGTTAGTGCCGACAATCGCACCACCGATCACACGGTGAGATTCTTTGTCGAAAATCAGCTTGGTCATACCGTCTGCGCAGTCGGAAGCGATAGCACGACCAGAAGCAGCCCACGGGAAGGTGGCGGTTTCGTAGCTGATGCCTTTCTCTTTCGCTTCTTTCTCAGTCAGACCTACCCATGCAACTTCTGGTTCGGTATAGGCGATGGACGGGATAACTTTCGGATCGAAGTAATGTTTTTTACCGGCGATAACTTCAGCGGCAACGTGACCTTCGTGAACACCTTTGTGTGCCAGCATTGGCTGACCGACGATATCGCCGATAGCAAAGATGTGCGGTACGTTGGTACGCAGCTGTTTGTCAACGCGGATGAAACCACGGTCGTCAACTTCCACGCCAGCTTTGCCTGCGTCGAGGTTTTTACCGTTCGGCACACGACCAATCGCTACCAGCACGGCGTCGTAACGCTGCGGTTCAGCGGGGGCTTTTTGGCCTTCCATCGTCACATAAATACCGTCTTCTTTCGCTTCAACGGCAGTAACTTTGGTTTCCAGCATCAGGTTGAATTTCTTGCTGATACGCTTGGTAAAGACTTTAACGATGTCTTTATCAGCTGCCGGGATGACCTGGTCGAACATTTCAACCACGTCAATCTGTGAACCCAGCGCGTGGTATACGGTGCCCATTTCCAGACCGATGATACCGCCACCCATTACCAGCAGGCGTTCTGGTACTTCTTTCAGTTCCAGCGCGTCAGTGGAGTCCCAGATACGCGGATCTTCATGCGGAATAAACGGTAGTTGAATCGGGCGAGAACCCGCTGCAATGATCGCGTTGTCGAAGTTGATCACGGTTTTACCGTTCTCACCTTCAACTTCCAGGGTGTTAGCCCCGGTAAATTTACCCAGACCGTTGACCACTTTGACTTTGCGGCCTTTCGCCATACCAGCCAGACCACCGGTCAGCTGATTGATTACTTTCTCTTTCCAGGTACGAATCTTGTCGATATCGGTTTTCGGTTCGCCGAAGACGATACCGTGTTCAGCCAGCGCTTTGGCTTCTTCGATAACTTTTGCTACGTGCAGCAGTGCTTTAGAAGGGATACAGCCGACGTTCAGGCAAACACCGCCAAGAGTGTTGTAACGTTCTACGATTACGGTTTCCAGACCTAAATCAGCGCAACGGAAGGCAGCGGAGTAACCTGCCGGGCCTGCCCCAAGTACTACGACCTGAGTTTTGATTTCAGTACTCATCATGACCTCTATATATTTATCTCCGGCGGGTCTGACGTTTTTTTTATGACGCCCATTATCCACCGGGTCGTTCTATCCGTCGGTATTTTACAAAATTGTTAACAATTTTTAAACAACAAACGGCAACCGATTTGTCTATTCGCTAATAACCTCAATACATTCATGAGATTACCAGAAAAAAGCCGGCCGTTGGGCCGGCTCT